>Ga0334892_1000104_pt1 | contig 133517 bp, 127 predicted proteins | sample GraSluR3_MG_4_FD_207213 | JGI IMG/M metagenome (GOLD analysis project Ga0334892, IMG submission 207213) | Sludge microbial communities from methane-producing bioreactor in Wageningen University, Netherlands - Granular Sludge_15_04-R3 | ecosystem: Engineered > Bioreactor > Anaerobic >... | reverse complement strand
TTTCTTATAAAATAATTTCTTCCATGTTTTCATCAAAAAAGTGATACTCCAGGAAGGAAAGGGAACTGTTGGATTCGATACGCACCCATTTATAAAATTTAAAAAACCACTGGTTTCTGAAACTTTTCAACCCGCTGGTAAGGTATGCAGCAATGTAGGGATGCACCGAAATTCTCAGTTTCTTTTTATTCAGGTCTTTCAAAATGTATTTGACCTTATTGTCCAGCTCGTCGGCAAACAGGACGGTTGGCATTATTTTACCACTTCCGTTGCAGGTGGGGCATTTTTCGGCAGTTTCAATAATTTCTTCGGGGCGCACTCTTTGTCGGGTAATCTGCATGAGGCAAAACTTGCTCAGTGGCAGAATATTATGCTTGGTACGGTCCCTGGCCATTACCTCCTTCATGTGTTCATAAACTTTTTGCCGGTTCGACTGATTGTGCATATCGATAAAATCGATCACAATAATGCCTCCCATATCCCTCAACCTCAATTGTCTTGCAATTTCGTCGCATGCCGCCAGGTTAACATCGAGCGCACTGCTTTCCTGGTCGCCGGAAGTTTTGGCCCGGTTTCCGCTGTTTACATCAATCACATGGAAAGCTTCGGTGTGTTCCACAATTAAATATGCCCCGTTTTTGAAGGAAACTGTTTTTCCAAACGAAGATTTAATCTGTTTTTCAATGTTGTAATGCTCGAAAATGGGCCGGCGGCCTTTGAAAAGTTTAACGATTTTCTTCCGGTCGGGCTGAATGCTTACAATGTAATTGGTAATTTCATTCCAAACCGACTGGTCGTTAACAATAATACTGTTGAACTCCGGGGTATAAATATCGCGCAGCAAAGCGGTTGCCCTGTCCATTTCACCAATGATTAAAGAGGGCGCCTGGGCTCGTTTCAGTTTATGAAGAGTAGTCTCCCACTTATCAACCAAACCGCGCAACTCCTGGTCGAGTTCAGCTACTTTTTTACCTTCGGCTGCAGTTCGTACAATTACGCCGTACTTTCGGGGTTTGATGCTCTGAATGAGTTTTTTCAGCCGGCTTTTCTCCTCGTTCGTTTTAATTTTCTGTGAAACCGACACCTTATCGCTAAACGGCATAAGCACCATAAACCTTCCGGCAATGGAAATTTCCGAAGTCAGACGTGGTCCTTTGGTGGAGATGGGTTCTTTGGCCACCTGCACTAAAATATTCTGTCCAACCTTTAGTATTTCAGTAATCCTGCCTTCTTTGTTAATGTCGGGTTCGGAGTGAATCCTTGAAATAGAGGTAATTTTGTTTTTACGCGATGAAACCATGCGCAGAAACTTATTCAGCGTTGAAAACTGAGGCCCCATGTCGAGGTAATGCAGAAAAGCGTCTTTTTCGTAACCTACATCAATAAATGCTGCATTCAGGCTGGGCATTATTTTTTTTACCTTGCCAAGGTAAATGTCGCCTACGGCAAACCTGGCACCGCTTTTTTCCCGGGTTAATTCAACAAGTTTTTTATTTTCCTGTAATGCTATAACAATTTCGGAAGGAGTGACATCTATAATTAAATCACTACTCACAACCTAAATATTAATACTGTTAAATAAATAATGTTTACTTTTAAAACAGATTAAACCTAAGGATTTGCCTTAGGTTTAATCTGTTTATTAAAAAACAAACCAGCTTATACTATTTTCTCTTTTTATGCCGGTTTTTGCGCAATCTTTTTTTGCGCTTGTGCGTGGCCATTTTATGTCTTTTTCTCTTTTTTCCGCTCGGCATAACTTTTTACTTTACGTTGTTTTTTACTTTCGACACAAACGTTTTCGCTGGCTTAAAAGAAGGAATATTATGTGCCGGAATTATGATTGTAGTGTTTTTGGAAATATTCCGTGCGGTTTTTTCAGCACGCTTTTTAACTACAAAACTACCAAAACCTCTCAGGTAAACATTTTTACCATCTTGTAAGGAATCTTTTACAGTTTCCATGAAGGCTTCAACTGTTTTTTGAACAGTTACCTTTTCAATACCTGTGTTTTTCGAAATTTCATTTACAATATCTGCCTTTGTCATCTCTAAAAATATTTAATATTCAATAAATTAATCGGTTTTATATGGTCTGCAAAAATATAAATAATTTAATAACCCAAAAGCTTTTCAAATAAATTATTTTTGTTTTACTGAAAGATTTACGCAGAATTAAGCAAAATGGCCGGTTTTTTACATGATATATATATATGGTATAAACAAAACCAGCGTGATTTACCCTGGCGAAAAACAACTGACCCTTACAAAATATGGATTTCCGAAATTATTTTGCAACAAACGCGTGTAGCGCAGGGAACAAATTACTACCTTAAATTTATTGAACGGTTTCCAACTGTTTATGACCTGGCCAACGCAGACGAAACTGATGTTTTAAAACTCTGGCAGGGACTGGGGTATTATTCGCGCGCCCGAAACCTTCACTTTGCAGCAAAGCAAATTATTGAGAACCACAACGGGGCCTTTCCTTCAGATTACAACGCGATAATCAATCTCAAAGGAATTGGTCCTTACACAGCGGCGGCCATTTCATCCATTGCTTTTAACCTGCCCTACCCGGCTATCGACGGGAACACTTACCGCGTGCTGGCAAGATACTTCGGGATTTCAACTCCGGTGAATTCAGAAAAAGGCAAAAAAGAATTTTTAAAAACCGCACAAGAGTTGATACCGGAAAACAATCCCGGTTTTCACAACCAGGCGCTAATGGAATTTGGCGCGTTGCAGTGTGTCCCCAAAAATCCCGAATGCCTCCGGTGCCCCATATTAAATTCATGCTGCGCAGCCAGAAGTAACGAAGTAAATCGGTTTCCGGTGAAAACCGGCAAATCCAAACAGCGTATCCGCTATTTCCATTACTATTTTTTTGATGCAGGTAAAGAAACCTGGCTGGAAAAACGCACCGGAAACGATATTTGGAAAAACCTTTATCAGTTTCCACTTACAGAAAGCAATACGCAATTAACCGAAAAAGAGATTTTGGATCGTATCCCAATTGTAAAACCCCGCTGCCCGCTTCAGGTAAAATCAATTTCTGCATACCGAAAACATGTACTCAGCCATCAGATAATTTATGCACTTCTCGTACACATTGAAATCCCGGAAAACTGTTTGAATGGCAACCGATACCTGAAAATAAAAAAAGAGGATTTTTCATTGTATCCTGTTTCGCGCCTGATGGAATTAGTAACGGAAAAATTGATTTTTTTTTGAAAATCACAAAAAAAGTAAGGGGAATTAAAATTAGAATTCGTATTTTTAAGAACTGTTAACCTAAAAAAATAAAAAAAATGGCTATTAACAAAGTAATTTTAGTTGGAAATGTTGGTAAAGACCCCGAAATCAGGCATCTCGATTCAGGGGTTGCTGTTGCAAACTTCCCCCTGGCAACATCTGAAAGTTACATTGCCAAAAACGGCGACAAAGTTGAAACCACCGAATGGCACAACATTGTTGTATGGCGTGGACTGGCTGATGTGGCAGAAAAGTACGTCACCAAAGGGCGGCAGTTGTACATCGAGGGAAAAATAAGAACCCGGTCGTGGGACGATAAAGACGGCAACAAACGATACACTACCGAAATTGTAGCCGATGTTATGCAATTGCTGGGGCCACGTCCCGACAACCAGCAAAGCGACAACAACTCACGGTACGGTGAGAAACAATCAGATTCAAGCGGGTTTAGCGCGGCCAACGAACCTGAAGCTGAAGAGGCTGGTGGCGACGACGATTTACCCTTCTGAACTGCATCTCAGTTTTCAAAGTTTAAACACCAGGTGAACTGGGGTCGCCTGGTCAGAAAAACTGCGTTTGCCGATTGAATAATGTTCAGTTGGCAAGTGTAGTTTTTATGGTTTTTATTTACTGAACCGGTAACAGAACCAATAAACCCCTTATTTTTGCGTTGTAAACAGCAACTGATACGATATGAAATACAAATTACTGATACTCATTTTATCCGTTTTTATACTGGGCTGTAAAGAAAAAAACACACCCAAACCCCGCGGTTTTTTCCGTATCAGTTTCCCTGAAAAGGAATACCAATCGCTTTCGGACCAGTTTCCCTATCAATTTCAAATTCCGGAATATGCAAACGTTACACCCGACAACCAAAACCCCGACCAACCGTGGTGGATAAACCTCGAAGTGCCGGCAAACAAAGCCGAGGTGCACATTTCCTACTACAGCTTGTTTAACCAGGCAAAACCCACCCGTGAGCTGCTGTCTGAATTTATGGAAGAAACCCGCGAGCTGGCCTATAAACACTCCATAAAAGCCAATGCCATTCAAGAACGTGTTTTTATAAATCCCAATGATGATGTTTTCGGCATTGTTTACCACATCGAAGGGAATACTGCTTCGCCTGTTCAGTTTTTTCTCACCGACAGTACCCGGCATTTCCTCCGGGGCGCGCTCTACATCAGGGCTACACCCGATATCGATTCATTAAAACCGGTCATTGAATTTCTCGAACGTGATGTCGTCCATCTCATCGAAACCACTAAATGGGAGTAATGCCGGCTGCAAAAATTATAGAATTACCGCACGGAAAGCTGGGAGTTTGGGAACTTACTGAAACTGCTGAAAAAATGGCCGGAATTTTTCAATTTTCCACAAAGGAAGAATCTGACTTTCATAAAATAAAAAATGAAACCCGGAAGCGGGAATTTCTTGCAGTTAGATTACTCTTGGAAAAACTGCTGGGCCAAAAATCAGAAATTTCATACAATAAACACCGAAAGCCTCATATTCAAAATAAAAATCTGAACATCAGCATTTCTCACTGCTCCGGCCTGGTTGTTGTTCTGGTTTCAAAAATCAAAGCCGGAATAGATGTGGAAAATATGGAAAGAAATACGGAAAAAATTGCACCGCGTTTTCTATCTGAACAGGAAAAGCATGAAATCGAAAACACACCGGAGCTTTCGCTAACGCGCATCATTTACTGGTGCGCCAAAGAAGCAGCTTTTAAAATTGCGGAACACCCTGAAATTGAATTTAAAACGCATATTCAAATTTCTCCGTTTAAAGTCAATCCCGCAGGAGGAAGCTTCCGTGGAAAGCTTTGTAAAAATGAACCGACCAGTCAACTGGCTTTTCAATACTTTTTTTTCGGAAACAATGTGGTGGTTTATTGCGTTGAACAAGAAATAATGGAAATATGAAGAAACCTGAAAACCATATTCTGGTTATTTTTGGAGCATCGGGCGATTTGACCAAGCGAAAACTCATCCCGGCACTTTTTGACTTGTACCTGCAAAATTTATTGCCTGAAAAGTTCGCTGTACTGGGAGCCAGCCGGACTGAACTTTCCGATGTAGATTTCAGAAAAAAGACAGATGAATTCCTGCCGGAAGAAAAGAAAACTACCGATTTTAAAAAACTGCTTTTTTACGAACCTGTTTCACCTACCAAACCGGCTGATTTCAAAAAACTAAAAACGCGGTTGGAGCAACTGGGAAAGGACAACAACATTGACCCGAACTATATTTTCTACCTCTCCACTCCCCCATCGGTTTACGAAAATATTGCCCAAAACCTGGCCGAACAGAAACTAAGTAAATCGGACAAATACTTTCGGAGGTTGATAGTGGAAAAACCGTTCGGTACCGACCTTGAATCGGCCCGCAAGCTGAACAGGGATTTGCTGCATTATTTCGATGAAAACCAGGTTTATCGCATCGACCATTATCTGGGTAAGGAAAGCGTGCAAAACATGCTGGTTACGCGGTTTGCCAACGGAATTTTTGAGCCGCTGTGGAACCGTAATTTTGTGGAAAGGGTTGAGGTCACTTCAGCGGAAAGCCTTGGCGTGGAAGGCCGTGGCGGTTACTATGAACATTCGGGGGCATTGCGAGATATGTTGCAAAACCACTTGCTTCAGTTGGTAGGTTTTGTGGCTATGGAGCCGCCGGTGGTAATTGAAGCAAACGCCATAAGAAACGAAATTGTGAAAGTATTCCAGTCGTTACGTCCCATTACCGAAGAGCAGGTGGCAGAGTTTGTAGTCAGGGGACAATACACCGAATCTACCATCAGAGGTGAGCTAATGAAAGGATACCGAGAGGAGCAGGGAGTTGATCCCAATTCACGCACCGAAACCTTTGTAGCCATGAAATTTTTCATCGATAACTGGCGTTGGGGCAATGTTCCCTTTTACATTCGTACAGGGAAAAAACTACCGGCCAGGGTTACCGAAATTGTCATCCACTTTAAACAGGTTCCGCATCATTTGTTCAACAACAAGGGAATGCCCGGACCAATTGACAACCAGCTGGTTATTCGCATTCAGCCCGATGAAGGAATTTTGCTGAAATTCAGAATGAAAACTCCGGGAGCTGGCTTTCAGGCACAAACTGTAAATATGGATTTTCACTATTCTGAGCTGGCTGAAGTTCGCCTTCCGTCGGCTTATGAGCGACTTTTGCTCGATTGCATGCAGGGCGATGCCACTCTTTACTCGCGGGGCGATGCGGTGGAAGAAGCCTGGAAATTTGTACAACCCATTCTGAATGCCTGGAACAATAATCCGGATATTCCCCTGTATGGTTATCCGGCAGGCACCTGGGGACCCGATAACTCGGACAAGCTGATAAAAGACGGACAATGGCGTTTTCCTTGTAAAAATTTATCGAATGACGGTTCCTACTGTGAACTCTGAAAAATAATTTTTTATATTTAGTCCTTAAATTCGAAAACTATGGCAACTTCAACAGAGGTGAAAATTTATCCGAAACCCAAAAAGGTATGTAAGGCTGTGGCCCGCGAAATACGAAGAATGACAGAGGGTTCGCCACGACCACGATTCGATATTGCTCTTTCGGGAGGAAATACGCCTAAAAAACTGTTTAAAATTCTGGCTAAAAAACACAGAGAGTCCATTCCGTGGGAACGCATTCATTTCTGGTGGGGCGACGAACGTTGCGTTTCGCCCACCAGCGACGAAAGCAACTTTAAAATGGCCGATGATTTTTTGTTTTCCCGTGTGGGGGTTTCAGCCAAAAATATACACCGGATAAAAGGGGAAAATCCGCCTGAAGAAGAAGCGAAACGGTATGCTGCCGAAATTGGCAAAAACCTGATAAACAGAGGTGAAGTTCCTGTTTTTGACTTAATACTTCTGGGATTGGGCGACGACGGACACACGGCATCCATTTTTCCGGGCCAACTGGAAATTTTTAATGAAAAAAGAAACTGTGTGTCCACTAAACATCCACTTACAGGGCAGAACCGCATTACACTTACCGGGCGGGTGCTGAACAATGCCAGCCGGGTGTTTTTTCTGGTAACGGGTGAAAACAAGTCGATGAGGGTTTCAGAAATTATGAACAACGATGAAGCTGCCAAACTGCTGCCGGCCAATTACATCGAGCCCCAAAACGGTTCGCTTATTTGGTTTATCGACGAACCTGCAGCCTCTAAGATTACCTGACGGCATTCAGACCTAAAATATCTTCCCCGAATTTTATCGTTTCGCTGATTACTTCGTCAACCGAACCGGAAGTCAGTTCGCAGGCAATCACATGATCTCCGGCATCGGGGAAAGCTACTCTTACCCTGCGGTCATCATAAGTACCTAACTGGTCGAACATTTTCAGCATGGCGTCCACTTTCACGGTTTCGTCCTGGTTGTTTTCATCTTTATAATAATAGCCCAGAAAAACCGGTACGGTCACCCGGCTGAATGTCTCTTTTTTCATGGTAGCCTCAACCAGTTGCTGAAGGAAAACCACGGCTTCCATCCGGTATTTGCAATACCAGTACTGACAATCTTTCGACTCAAAATCTTCATTTGTAACCCGGTATTTACCGCCGGTAACTTTTCTCCCTATTTGCAATCCCCAGGGTTTGGAAAGTAAAAATGCCGCTGGATTATTAATACGGATATTGGGCGAATACAAAATCAATCCGTCCACATATTCCGGAAAATCGGCAGCAAGCTGCAAACCAAGTGTACCGCCTGTGGATGTGCTCATAATAATGACTTTCTTGCCGAGACTGCGTGCTACCATCAACGCTTCTTTTGCCGATTCCCATAAATTTTCGGGTGTCATGTCAATCAACGCATCTTCGGTTTCCAGTCCGTGCGAGGCCAGCCGCGGAAGGTAGGCGTTCATTCCAAAATGGCTTGCAAATTCAGCATTGGCCGGGTAGCCCTCGTACCACGAAGCTGAAAAACCGTGCAGGTATAGCAAACAGTAATCTGTTCTACTTTTTAGTGAATCGTTTGCCCAAACTATTCGCGATTCGTTATCAGGCCTGATGCTAAAATTTGCTTCTTTTTCTTCAATGTAGTATTCCATGGTTCCGACACTGGCCGGTAGCGATGGAAGGTCTTTGTCCAGTTCAGGTTTTGGCGGTTTTGGCCCCAACAAATAACCGGCCACCAAAATGAGCAGGAAAATCAGCAGGTAACGTTTTAGCTTTTTCATAAATCCGAATTTTTTTAAAACAAAGATAACTTTTTGTCCATAATTAATTCAATCTATTTTACCGGTTGCAAATTCTCAGGTTTTGAAAGGTCAATTTTTGGGGTTCTTTCGCTGTCCAGTAATTCGTCATACGCTTTCATATATTTTTTCCGAAGTGAATAATATTGCCTTTTCAGTTCGGGTGGAGCGGTCTCCGAACCGCTCATTTTCTTAATCAGCGGTTCGCCCGTCTGGGAAATCCGCTACATCAGTTTTACCCAAATCAGCGGATTGCCCGAATGGATGCCTTCGGCAGAATCCGCTGGACCTGGTCACCCGCAACACCCGCTGAAACCATCTAAAACTCAATGGTAAGTTGCACAGGTTCCTTTCTCTCCTCATGCTGAAAATTGGAAAAAGTTAATCCCAGCAGACGAATTCCTTTGGTAAACTTTTCGGAATGAAGCAATCCTTTTGCTTCTGCTTCCAATTCATTTTTGGTGGAAAACCAGCCGGGAATGGTTTTGCTGCGGGTATGCTGTTCAAAGTCGGCGTATTTGTATTTCAGGGTTAAGGTTTTTGCTTTGGCTTTTGAACGTTCGTAACGTCCCCAAAGGATATCTGAAATTTGGAGCAGTTCGGTTTCCAACTCCTTTTCGCTGAACAGGTCGGTTGAAAACGTTTGTTCGGCGCCAACCGATTTTCGTTCGCGGGATGGCTCTACCGGTCGTTGGTCGATTCCCCTGCAAATTTCGTAGTAATAATTGCCCGATTTCCCAAATAACCGCACCAGTTCAAACCGGTCGATTTGTTTCAGATCGCGGCCAAACCATACTCCCATTTTGTTCAGTTTTTCGGCAGTCACTTTTCCTATACCAAAAAATTTACGGACATCCAGGTTGTCGATAAACTCCTGAGCTTTTTCGGGTGTGATAACAAAAATTCCGTTGGGTTTATTCACGTCGGAGGCCACTTTTGCCAGGAATTTATTGTAGGAAACACCGGCAGATGCGGTGAGTTTCGTCTCGTCAAAAATTCGTTTCCTTATTTCCTGTGCAATGAGTGTAGCCGAAGGTTTTCCTTTTTTTGCGTATGTTACATCCAGATAAGCCTCGTCGAGCGAAAGCGGTTCCACCAAATCGGTGTATTCAAAGAAAATTTCCCTGATTTGGTTTGAGATTTCCTTGTAGCGGGCAAAGCGGGGTTTCACAAAAATCAAATCGGGGCATTTACGTTTGGCTACTTTCGATGATAAGGCCGAGCGCACCCCGAATTTCCGGGCTTCGTAACTGGCTGCTGCCACCACTCCCCTTTCACGCGAACCGCCTACCGCAACCGGCCTGCCTTTAAGTGACGGGTTGTCGAGTTGCTCCACCGACGCATAAAAGGCATCCATATCGATGTGGATTATTTTTCGGATGTTCTCCAAATTCAAACTTTAATTGATTTTAAAACTCGGACCCACAATCCGAACATCTGTACCGCGAATTTTTAAAAATCTTATCCAACGGGAGATTACCCAATAAAAGGGCCGCAGAAATCGCTGCAAAAAACACCTGAATCCGTTTTCTCAAACTCAGTTTCAGTTTTATTTTTTCGGAACCACAGGCCGGGCAAACTGGCTTTGTTGCGCTGCCGGATAGCTCGCCTGTTTCAACCAAAATTTTCTGAACCCGATCAACATCAGATTCCGGCACTTGCAATTCCACCAAAAATGACGGAATATGATTCAAAATCTGTGTTGTCAATTCATTTTTCAGCCTGCATTCAATTCCTTCCGATTCCAGCCGGCTTTTCAAAACCGATAAATCTGCCAGGTAGTGCGATTCTTTGATGGTGACGAATTTCATTGGATTTATTTGAATACCAGTTTCGGATGCACTTTCATGGTACGATACCCGTAGATGGCAATAACCACAAAACAAATGAACGGCAAAACAAATGAAAAATTCACTGCCGGCAACGGACCAACTGTTCCCAGGTCGATAATGGCGCCCTGCAACGGAGGCATCAATGCACCGCCTACAATAGCCATTACCAGTCCGGCTGCACCAATGGTTGAGTCATCGCCCAGTCCTTCGAGGGCAATGCCGTAAATGGTTGGAAACATCAGCGACATGAATGCTGAAGTAGCCACCAGGCAATATAAACCAGCCATTCCCTGAATAAAAATAACACCCGAAATGGTAATCATACCGCCAATGGCAAAAACAGTTAACAAAAATCGCGTATTCAGGTATCTCATCAAAAAAGTACTGGTAAACCGGCTTGTGATGAAGATAGCCATAGCAACAATGTTGTACTTCTGAGCCTGAGCTTTCGGTATTCCCAAATTATCTGCATAATGAATGATAAACGTCCAGCACATGATTTGCACACCCACATAAAAAACCTGTGCAATCACTCCTTCCATGTATTTTCTGTTCTTAAACAACCGTTTGAAAGAATCTGCATTTTTGATGGTATGCTCAGCACCTTCCCTTTTGGGCATTTTCGATACGGCAATTATGATAAACATGACAATAACTACAAATCCCAAAACAATATAGGGGTCGCGAATAACGGCCAGGTCGTGGGTACGTATGGCTGCCTTCTCTGCTTCACCAAGTGTTGTAAAAATCAATTCTCCGGCGGCATCCCTTTTATCCGATTCCAGTGCCGCCAAAATAAAATTGGAGGCCACAAACATTCCCAAAATAGACCCCAGCGGATTAAATGACTGTGCCAGGTTCAGTCGCCTTGTGGCTGTTTCAGGAGCCCCCATGGAAAGAATGTATGGATTAGCAGTGGTTTCCAAAAACGCAAGACCGAAAGTTAAAATATACAGCGAAACCAGAAAAAACCCGAAAATCCCAAACTGTGCTGCCGGAAAAAACAACAACGCACCCACCGCATAAAGCGCCAGCCCCATTAAAATTCCTTTTTTATAACTGAATCTTTTCACAAACAATGCAGCAGGAATTGCCATGGTGGCATATCCGCCGTAAAATGCAAACTGAACCATAGCAGCTTTTACATTGGAAATATCCATAACGGTTTGAAAGGCTGCCACCAGCGGATTGGTAATGTCGTTGGCAAATCCCCACAAAGAAAACAAACTGGTAATAAGAATAAAAGGAAGTAGCACCTTCTTTGAAACGACAGGTTTTTTCGGTTTTTTCATACGATTTCTGATAAACAAAGTTTAATTCATGCGTCAAAGATGTAAAAAATTTTCACATCGGGCTTCACTTTTAAAGTACCCGAAATGCATATTTCCCACTTTTTACTTCAAAAATGCGATAACCTTTTTCATTTCCAACCATTCGGACAAATTCAGATTTTTCAATTTCCTTTCCGCTTTCCAGAATTCTTTGACCACGATCTGCAGGAACATAAACCGTTGCGCGACATCCAACCGGAACTTCAATATTCATTGAAAATTCGTCTCCCTCTTTTTCCCAGTGAATTCCGGCGTTACCGTACGATGTATTGTTGAAATATTTTGCAAAACGAATATCGTCAACCGGCTGCGGACGGAAAATGATATGGCGGTATCCCGGCTCATCCGGATCGGCATTCATGCCGGCCAGTTTGCGGTAATACCAAACCAAACCACCGCCAAACATCGGGTGGTTGTGCGACCCGCCGGTATCCCAATGCTCCCAGGTAGTTGTGGCACCTAAAGCCAGCCAACGACCGTAACCCGGTTCGTCTTTTTTATTCATCGCTTCGTAAGCCAGATCGTGCATCCCGTTTTCCGACAAAACCTCGAAGAAAAACTGGGTTCCGAAAATGCCGGTATCCAGATGTCCGTTGCTGGCTTTAATGTCTTCTTTTAAAGCATTTACAACTTTTTCATATTGCTCATCAGGAACTCCCATTCTAAGAGCAAAAATATTGGCGCCTGCCGGTCCGTACGTTCCTTTTTCAGCATTGTAAAACCGCTTGGAAAATACCTGCCGGGTTGCTTCTGCCAAGGCTGCGTATTTTTTTGACTCTGCAATCTCGCCCAGAACTTCAGCAGTTTTTGCAGTAAAATCGGCACAACGCCAGAGGTAAAAGGTGTGCACCAAATCGTCGGGTGGCAAATCACCGGGCGTTACCCACTCGCCCAGGTTGAACCACCGGAGCACATTGCCGTCGCGCCCAACCCGCTGCGAGAACATGATGCCATCGTCATCCACCCAGGTCTGCATATACCGGATGTACTCCTTCATGGCCGGGTAAGAATCTTCCAGAATATCAACTGATCCGTAATGCAGGTAAAACTCCCAGGGCATGATGCTGATGGCTGATCCCCAGGCTACTCCCCCGCCACAACCCGGCTGCCAGGGCGCTCCGTTGGGCACATAACCGGTTTCTACAATTTGAGCCCCGATAATGTCCTGAATCCATTTGTGGTAAAAATTCTTTGCATCATAGTTGTGCATTACGGTAACACAGGCTACCTGTCCGTCGCCGGTGTAGGCCGAACGCTCGCGGTGCGGACAATCGCTGGCAATGCCGCCATGCATGTTGTCGGTCTGGCTTCTTTTCCATATTTTGTTGATTTGGTTGAACATCGTATTTGATGTTTCAAAAACAGCCGATTCCTCCACATACGTATAAACCGCCTCGGCAGTAATGTTTTCCGGGGCCAAAACTCCCGGCCAGTTCAATACTTCCACTTCCCTGAAAATAAACCAGTTAAACCGAGCGGCATAGTTTTCCTTTCCTTTCCCGCTGAAAATATAGGAGTTATCGCCCGAGTAGGAATTGCTCAGGTATTTAATTTCAATTTTGTGGCCTTCCGGTCCTTCCACATCGCTCAACCTCACCCATCCCGAAACTTCTTCGCCAAAATCGACCTTGTAATTTCCATTGTACATTTTTTCAATCCGTATGGGTTTCAGCTCCTCCACCACCTTATCCGGATGAGCGGTGTGTGCCACCAGTTTTCCTTCCGGCGCTTTTCTCACTGCCACTGTTTCCCATGCCGAATCGTCGAAACCGGCTGTGCACCATTCCGGTTGCTCCAGCCGCGCATCGTAATGTTCGCCATAAAACACCATATCCATCAATATCGGACTTTTGGAAGCTTTCCAGGTTTGGTCGCTTACAATCACCTCCTCCGAACCATCGGTATAAGTAATGTACATCTGCAACAAAAACCGCGGCGTTCCGTAGCCTTCGGCCCAGTATTTTGCCGGATTGTAAAATCCGTTTCCAAGAATGCCACCAACTGCATTGGCGCCTTGCTTAAGCTGGTTTTTCACATCGTAGGCAAGGTACATCACTTTGTATTCCGTGAAATCATCTGGTAACGGGATATTCTGTTCCATCAGATTGTCGCGTTTTCCATAGTTGGTTTGATTGGGAACCAGCACATCGTCGCCCACTTTTTCGCCATTCAGGTACAATTCAAAATAACCCAGCCCGGTAACAAAAGCCACTGCTTCTTTTATTTCTTTTTCAATTTTGAATTCCTTTCGCAACAGCGGTGCCGGAGGAGGAAGTTGCTGTGGCAGCGGTGCACCCGGATTCATGGGTTTTGGGAGCGCTTCTTCGCCCTGCCACGGAGCACCAATCCATGTGGCTTTCCATTCAGACTGTTCCAGCAATCCCATGCGCCAGAAAGCCGGTTTGCTCCATTCAGAAACGTCACCGTTTTTATCCCAAACCCGAACCTGCCACCAGCATTCCTGTCGTGATTCCAATTTTTTACCTTCGTACTCAACCCGGATGGACTGATTGGTCTCCACCATTTTGCTATCCCACAAATCCGGTGATTCCAGTTTATCTTTCGAGCTGGCCACCCGAACCTGGTAAGCCGATTGATACTGCCCACGTTCACCCTCTCCTGCTATATTTATCCAGGCCAGCCGGGGTTTTTCAACATCCACAACGGAAGGATTTTCAAGATACTCACACGTGAGTTTTGTGGGGTTTATTTTTGCCGAAGAGAAGGAAAAAATAAAAAATCCCATAATTGCAAACAGAAAAAAATGTTTCATAACAAAAAGTTTTAGCCGGAAACCGGATTTCATAATTTGATAAAAATAGAAAAAAGCGATTTCAAATGAACAAATTTGCGCCTAAAAAACCATCCTGTTGTTGCCGGGTTTTTACGTAGTATCTCGTTTTTTAGTAGGTTTCTTTCACCATGAGGGAAAGCCCAGTGCTTCTTTTTCTTATTTTTGTAAAAAACTACACATATATGTTGCCTGAAATAAAAAATCTGAAATACACCCGGTCGGGAAACTTTTTTCTGATGGCCGGACCGTGTGCCATTGAGGGCGAAAAAATGGCTATGGAAATTGCGGAAAGAATTGTGACAATCACCAACCGGCTTAAAATTCCCTACATATTTAAGGGTTCGTACCGAAAAGCCAACCGTTCGCGCCTGGATTCGTTTACCGGGATTGGCGACGAAAAAGCGCTGAAAATTCTGCAAAAAGTGGGCGAAACGTTTCAGATTCCGACGGTAACCGATATTCATTCGGCGGAAGAAGCAGCAATGGCAGCCGGATTTGTGGACGTCCTTCAAATTCCGGCTTTTCTTTGCCGCCAAACCGATATTCTGGTGGCAGCGGCCCAAACCGGAAAAGTGGTTAACATCAAAAAAGGTCAGTTTTTATCGGCCTCTGTCATGCAGTTTGCCGTGAACAAAGTGAGGGAAAGCAACAATCAAAACATCATTTTAACCGAAAGGGGAACGACCTTTGGTTACCAGGATTTGATTGTGGACTACCGGGGAATTCCCGAAATGCGAAAAATGGAAGTACCGGTAGTGCTCGACGTCACCCACTCGCTGCAACAACCCAACCAGGCCAGCGGCGTTACCGGCGGACAGCCCGAACTGATTGAAACCATTGCCCGCGCGGGAATTGCCGTGGGAGTTGACGGTATTTTTATTGAAACGCATCCCAATCCGGCTGAGGCAAAATCAGACGGCGCCAACATGCTGAAACTCGACCTGCTTGAGCCGCTGTTGCAGAAACTGTCGGAATTGTATAAATTTGTGCAAAAGCTATAACAATGAAAACAATAGAATTAAGAGTAAAAGATAAAGTTGCAGAAAAATTTTCCAGGATGGATTCTGCTGAACGTAATCAATTATCAAAAAAGGTTGAAGAATTCTTAACCAGAGAGTCCAGGTTCATGCAAACCGTTAGAGCAATGCAGCAAGAAGCGAAAAAAAATGGTCTGACACAGGAAATTCTGGATGAAATCCTAAATGAAAAATAATTGAAAGTTGTTTTCGATACAAATGTGCTCATCAGTTCAATACTCATAGAAGGAAGTATTGCAGATATGGCATTAACCAAAGCCGAAAAATTTTGTGAAATTTTAAGTTCCGACAAAATATATGGTGAACTTGTTAAAATATTAATGCTTCCAAAGTTTGACAAGTATGTTAGTCTTTACCACCGCAGCAAATTTTTGGAATCATTTGAAAACAAGGCTACCTTTGTTAAGGTTGAAGAAGTAATAAATGTGTGTCGCGACCCCAAAGATGATATGTTTCTTGAATTGGCTGTGTCGGGCAATGCAAACATTATTATTTCAGGCGATAAGGATTTGCTGGAACTAAACCCATTCCGTGATATCCGGATTATTTCACCCAAAGAATTTTTAGAACAAATATAAAATACAATGAAAAACAGACGATCATTCCTGAAGAAATTAGCTGCCGGAGCAGCAGTTGCCGGATTGTTACCGCTTTCCAATAAAGCCTCAGCAGGCGAAGTACAGCTTAAAGGCGCGTTAATTCACCATGTATTTTTCTGGCTGAAAGAGCCCAAAAACGAAGCGCACAAAAAACAACTGGTTAAGGCGCTGAACGACCTGCTGAAAGTGGAAACCATCAAACTGAGCCACATCGGTTTTCCCGCAGGTACCGAAAGTCGCGATGTGGTGGATCACTCCTACTCGGTTTCGTACATGACGATGTTCGCTGACCAGGCCGGACAGGATGCCTACCAGGTTCATCCATTGCATGTGAAATTTGTGGAGGAAAATTCCCATTTATGGGAGAAAGTGGTGGTTTACGATTCGGTGGATTAGTGAAAAAACAGGTACGCCATCAGAATAGCGGCAATGATTCCGGTAAAGTCGGCAATTAAGCCGCAAACCACGGCATAGCGTGTGTTTTTAATTCCCACGGAACCAAAGTAAACGGCAATGATGTAAAACGTGGTATCGGTTGCTCCCTGCACGGTGCTGGCCACGCGTCCTACAAACGAATCGGCGCCGTAAGTTGTCATGGCATCCACCATCATACCGCGTGCGCCGCTGCCGCTGAGAGGTTTCATCAAAGCAGTTGGCAATGCAGGTGTAAAATCGGTATTGATACCGATATATTCAAAACCCCATGTGAAGCCGGAAATCAGCCACTCCATTGCACCGGATGCCCTGAAAACGCCAATGGCCACCAATATGGCCACCAGGTACGGAATAATTTTTACTGCCGTTTTAAACCCGTCTTTGGCGCCGTCGATAAACGCCTCGTAAACATTCACCTTTTTCAGTAAAGCCATCACAATAAAAACGATGATTACCGTAAACAGGATAAAGTTACTGGCGAGATTGGAAACCTGCGTAACTGCTTCCTTATCGAGCGTGGAGAAATACCAGATGATACCGGCAATCACCAGTGTGAGCCCGCCAAGGTAGGAAAGCACTACTTTATCAAGCAAATTGATTTTCTGATAAATAGCAACAGAAATTAACCCGGCCAGCGTGGAAAAGTAGGTGGCCAGCAAAATGGGAATAAAAATATCTGACGGATTTACGGCACCCAGTTGCGCCCGGTAAACCATAATGCTGATGGGCAAAAGCGTTAATCCGGAGGTGTTCAGCACCAGAAACATAATTTGCGCGTTAGAGGCTGTTTTTTTATCCGGATTGGTTTCCTGCATCTCTTTCATGGCCTGCAATCCGGTGGGTGTGGCGGCATTGTCGAGGTTGAGCATGTTGGCGGCAATGTTCATCATAATGGAACCGTAAGCCGGATGTGATCTCCCCAGTTCGGGAAAAAGTTTATTGAAAAACGGCCCGATTACACGCGAGAATACATTTACAATTCCGCCCTTCTCTCCTATTTTCATAATGCCCATCCAAAGGGTCAAAACCCCTGTTAATCCCAGAGAAATTTCGAAACCGGTTTTGGCCATATCGAAGGTTTCGTTTACCATGTTGGGAAAAACGTCCACATCGCCAAAAAACAGCAGCCTGACCAGGCCTATCACAAAGGCGACCAAAAAAAAGAATATCCAGATGTAGTTTAGTGCCATAATTCAATCAAAAGGCAAAAGTAAAAAGGTAAAACCAATTACAGTTTATTTTGGAAACTTTTTGCCAGGTTTTCTATTTCTTCAACCGGCGGGTCGCCTGAAAAAATGGCCAACCTGAAGCGGAAAGTGGCAGTATGTTCGTTTTCAATAACAAAATTCATCTCCTCAGCACCGTTTGAAAAAACTTTCTGTCCCAGCGGATTGGCTGCAAACAATCCGTAGCCTCGTGCATGCCAGTACGTGGGGAAACCGGCATTTCCGGGATGGTCGAAAATGACAAGCGCCACCTGTTCAGCGTTAATCACTCCATGCAATTTTACCCATTTTGCACGGGTACCCCAAACGGCCTCCCCGGTCAAACCTTCGCTACTTAAATAATTTCCGGAAGCCAAACCCGCAGAAGCATCTGTTTCCACTATTTTTCCCTGCGCATCGGTCACTCTGATTTTTCCCGATGACGGCAATTCCAGTTCGCGTGAAACCCGAATGGCAAACATGCCCTCTTTATTGTCGGTCATTTTCACAGCTCCGTTTACTGCCCTGAGCGTGGAAGTTCGGTCGATTATGCGGGCATTTTTTTGAACGGAAAACGTGAATTCAGTCGATTCTTCAAGCAAAACCTTTCCCTGGTGATCCTTCCATAAAGCCGTAGTATTCAACCGCCCGGCACCTCTTCCGTTCTCAGGTAAATCAACCGACGTATGGTAAATGGTTCCGTAATTTCCGGAGCGGTCGGCAGAAACTGTTTCCGAATTGTTCCAGAAATCGAGGCCGTTCACATCGCCGTAATTGAACCAGATACCAACATGGTGCGGGTGGTCGGCCCGTTCGCCTGCTTTGTTTTTCAGTGGAAAACTGCGGGTAATTTCGTTTCCACCTGCCGTAACAACCGGCCACAATACCGGTTTTTTCAGGTTTTCAGCATAAAAGTAAGAGGTGAATAATTTTCCATCCAATAACACATCGGCTTTTTGCCTGTTTGCATCGTGCACGATGGTTATGCGGGGCTGTGCAAAAACGGACGGTATGCCTGAAAAGACAATAAAAATTGCAAAAAATAAACGTTTCATATTCAGCTACATTTTGGTGGCTTGAAGATAACAAAAAAAGAGGGACCCGGAAGCCCCTCTTCATCTCTGTTAATTCATATTACTAATATCCAGGACGTTGTTTCAATACGCCAGGTTGCAAGTCAATTTGAGCCTGCGGAACAGGCATGAATTTATCCGCTGCAGGATTGAATGTTTTTCCTGCCATAAATTCTCTGATTCTTAAATCAGCAGCAGCAAAATCATTCAGGGTTTTGGCCATATCCACACGCATGCCACCGGGCAGTTCATCCCAACGGCGAAGGTCGAAGAAACGTCGGCCTTCAGTAGCAAATTCAAGCCGTTGCTCCCACTGGGCAGCGCGCATGGCTTCTTCTTTGCTTGCAAAAGCACCATACAAACCAATATTATAATTGGCAGCAGGCTGATCCCAGTCAACATCTCCTTCTTCTCCCCAGGGATATACTTCAGGAGGAAGTTCATATATAAGCACTTTTCCCATAACTACATCATTTCCTGCACGATCACGAATCATATTGATGTAAGTACGTGCCAGTTCCAGTTCCCCATCGAAAGCAGCTATTTCGGCTCTCCACAGCAATACGTGGCTGTAGCGCAGGTAACGGTAGTTGTTTGCATTTATACCGGTTTGCCATCCTGTGGTAGTGGAAAAGCTGTACCGTTCCGATTTTTTGAAAAACGGTTTTGCAGCAGGCATATACGGACCGCCTTCGGGCTGATTACGAACCCAGTCGCGACCGCGGTTAATACCCCAGTCTTTGTAAGGAATTCCACGGCGGCTGACCGTCCAGTCCAAACGTGGGTCAACCGGATGATCAGTAGGCACAAAGGTTTCAGTGGAAGCTACTCCCTGGTCGTTTTTCAGGTCCACATTGTTGTATGTATCAAACATCGGCAGGCCGTTTTCGTCAACTTTATATGCATTCACCAGGGTTTGTGAAGGCTGGTGAAATCCGCAGCACATGCCGATATCCGATCCGTGCGGCCAGTTCAAACCAATGCCCATTTCAGCATTCAACGATTCGTTAATGTCATTTACGTTAGCCTGAATTTCAAAAATGGATTCCTTGTTGTTGTTGGTTTCAATATTAAAATTGTCGATAAAATTATCCATCAGCGAATATTTGTTGCTGCTGATGATGTTATCGAGCAATGGTTTTGCCTTGGCATAATCCAATTCCTGCAGATAAGCACGGGCTGCAAGCGCCATGGCAGCATATTTGGTTGCACGGCCCGGCTGTGCCTGCGTTTCAGGAAGATTTTCCCAGGCAAACTGAAGGTCGCCGATAATATGATTTAAAACAGCGCCTTCCGGATTTTCATTGGAAACCTGGGTCGGATCTTCAGTTTCTTCTGTGAGAATTGGAATATAATTTCCAAATACCAGCCATGATTCAAAATTGAACAACCCCCTGAGGAAGCGAACCTCTGCCCTTAGTTTATTGGCTGTGGCTGCATCAATGGTACCTGCTTCTTCTGTAGCATTAATAATTCTCATGGTTTTATTGGCGCGGTCGATACCCATACCAATATTCAACCTCCACTTATCTGCCGGGTAATTATTGGTGGTCATAACCTCCCAGCGTTCAATCTCATTTGCAGTTGGCTGGTCAGTAATTTCCGATCCCTTGTAGGCATCGTCGGAAGCTGCTGATCCATAAGTCCAGTTTTGAATAGATGCTCCCCAGGAAACTTCCCAAAGCGAACTGCCGGTTACCATAGCATAAGTGCCCACCAGCAGTGCATCAATTCCCTTTTCGTCGTAGAAGACGTTTTCCGAAGTGGACCCCATGGGGGTTTTTGTCAGAAATTCTTCCGAACATGAATTAAATAAGGCCAGTAAAAGCGTAACGGCCATTATCATCGATAGTTTTTTCATATCTTATTGTTATTTAAATTATTAACATGAATTATTACAATCCCAGGTTTACACCAAACATTACCTGACGAGGAGTAGGCCATGCACCCCTGTCGAGTCCCATGGAAACACCTGATGATTCGACTTCAGGATCGAGGCCGCTGTATTTGGTAAGTGTAAATACATTGGTTACCTGCACATACAATCCCAGACTTTTTATCTGAGCCCTGTTCAGGAAATTTTGCGGAACAGTGTACCCCAAACGCAGTGTTTTCAGCCTGAGGAATGAACCGTCTTCCACAAATGCACTGGAAGGTTCCTGTGAAATATCGCTAAAATCAAGCATAGGGAGTTTGGCATCTTCGTTACTGTTGAGATGCGGACTACCCCAGCTATTGTAAAGGGCATCCTTGCTTAACCCGCCATTAAACTGACCATAGTCGATCCACCGGGTTACATAATTGATCATTTCATTGCCATAACTGCCGTAAAAGAACATATTCAGGTCGAAATTACCATAACCCAGATCAATGTTCAACCCACCGGTAAAATCGGGATGCGGACTGCCTATAAACGTTCTGTCGGCTGCAGTAATAACTCCGTCAGCTGCATCGGGAATACCATCGTCGTCGGTATCGATCGTAAGCTGATCGACAAATTTGAAGTGACCGGGCTGGTTGTATGTTCCGTCGGCGCCAATGGCAGTAGGCCAACCGGCAGCTTCGGATTCCGTTTGGAAAATACCGTCAACCTCGTATCCGAAAAACTCAGGAAATGCATGACCTACAGCCACACGGGTATATTCCTTCTGGCGCTCGAACTGACCGGTGAAATAGTCGTCTGCTTCGCCACCCAGTTTTGTAACCTCGTTTTTATAACGGGAAACAGTAGCTTTCACACTGTACCTGAAATCTCCATCCATTGCTGTATTGGTATAACCCAGCTCAAAATCGAAGCCTTTGTTAACCATTTCTGCGATGTTTACAAACGGAGGAGTGGCATCGCCCATTACCTGCGGCAATGGCAGGCGGTAGAGCATATCGGAGGTATTGCGCTGCCAAAGATCGATTGAAGCGCTCAACCTGTTATCCAGTAATGTTCCATCCAACCCAACGTTGAAGGTCTGTGTTGTTTCCCAGGTTACATCCTCGTTACCTAATGTGGAAGGCATAAATCCTGACATAGCTCCGGTATTGGAACCGTCGAGTGCATAAGATGAACGGTATGCATCGGACCGGAAGGTTGAGTATGGGTTGTAGTTACCTATTCTGTCGTTTCCTGAAACCCCCCAGCCTACTCTTACTTTCATCAAATCGAGCCAGTCTCCGGTACCGGCCATAAAATCTTCCTGAGAAATGGCCCAGGCAGCAGAAGCGGCAGGGAATGTACCATACCGGTTGGCAGCACTGAAACGGGATGAACCATCGCGGCGTGCTGTAACTTCAAGAAAGTATTTCCCCATCAGATCGTAGTTGATTCGGCCAAACACAGAAAATAAAGACCACGACGACCCATTACCACTGTTATCCCTGTTGGATTCCCCGGAATCCAACTGCATATAGAGCGGATCTTCCGAGAAGTAACTCCTGCGGCTTGCATTCAACGACTGGTAATTGTTTTCAATGGCTTCAGTACCCAAAACCACATTTAACCTGTGAATTCCGTCAAAAACTGCATTGTAATTTAAGGTATTCGACCAGTTCCATTGCAGGGAATAGTTTGAATCTGCATTCATCCCATTCACCAGCTGAGGTTCAGAAAATTCTGGATTGGGAATACTATATCCTTTATAGTTCCATTGTCCCCAGTTGTAACCGAATAATGTTCTTGCGGTCAGTCCTTCCATAAAGGTAATTTCAGCAAAAGCGTTCCCTAAAATCCGGACATATTTTCCGTTGTTGTTTCTTTGCCTGTACATAATGGCCACCGGGTTTTCGGCATTACCCATTGTAGGCGCTCTTGAACCGGCAAAATTACCGGCAATATCGTAAACCGGAATAATGGGTTGCGCACGATAAGCATGGCTAATCGGGCTGTCTTCGGCGTTATTGGTAAAACGGCCCAGTTCATCGATATAAACTACCTGAAGCGATTCACCGGCTTTAAACCAGTCGTTGAATTTGGCTTCGGAATTCATTCTGAATGAGTACCTTTTAAACTTGGTGTGGATAATAAACCCATCTTCATCCAGATAGTTCCCTGAGAAGGAATAAGTTGAATTCTGACCACCACCTCTGACGGAAAGATCGTACTCTTTGATCATTCCATTCTGGTAAATCTCATCGTACCAATCGGTTCCTTCTTTGTTGGCCCTGAAAATCATGTTGTCCCAAAAACTGTAGTTGCTTTCATCAACCTCACCCGTTTTGGCTCCGGCAGGTAAAATATAATCGGGTATCACCGGATTCGGCCCGGTTCCGTACTGTGCATGAGACAGTTCCATATTTCTGTTTTTCAGGGAAAGCCAAACGGCGTCGGCATATTCTTTTGTATTCAACATGTCATACTGGTTGGTTGCCTGTGTAACACCTGTTTTTACAGAAAAATTAATGGCCGGTTGCATATTGGCCCGTCCTCGTTTGGTAGTAATAATAACAACACCGTTTGCACCCCTGGTACCGTAAATGGCAGCAGAAGAAGCATCTTTCAAAATAGAGATGGATTCAATGTCGTTCGGGTTAATGTTGTTCCCCGGTCCTGCCGGTACCCCGTCGATAATGTATAACGGGTTCGGGTCGTTGATGGTTCCAATACCGCGAATACGAATGGTTGCATCACCACCCGGACGGTTGGCCGATGTAATGGTTACACCCGAAACCTGACCCTGAAGGCGGCTCATCACACTTGGGGCATTTGAAATCTGCAGTGCTTCCTCCGAAATGGAAGAAACAGCACCGGTAAGTTCTTCTCTCAACCGGGTACCGTAACCAACCACTACCACTTCATCCACCCCGATAACATCGGGCTGCAAAGTAATATTAATGGTGGTTTGATTACCGATTTCAACCACTTGTCTCAGCATACCAATGTATGAAAAAACCAGAACATCGGCAGTGGCAGGTACCTCAAGCTGGTAAACCCCATCGACATTGGTAACCGTACCCATAGTGGTACCCTGCACAACTACCGTTACACCCGGCAGGGGTGCACCGGTATTATCGGTCACCGTACCGCTGATGGTTCTTTGCTGTGCCCAGGCCCCTGTTGAAAAGACCATTAATACAGCAAACATAAAACAGGGTAAAAATCCCCTTACTAATTTGTTTTCCATAGATTAAAATTTTTGATTAATAAAAATGAATTGGATCAAATACAGAATTTTCTGTGATTTCGTTTTTTAAGGGAAGGAAGACTTTCCATAGGCTTTTATAATTTTATTGATTTAATTAGCTTAACACACAACTTCACTAGTTTTTTAGGTTTTGCCCAAATTTAAAACATTTTTTTTGGATTAAAAAAATTCTTAAATAGTATTAAAAAATGTTATTTGACACATTAGGCCATTACCGAAAAGCTAATCAACTATCCAACAACATTATATATTAAATCTTAATCATGTTTATTCACAAAAAAAAAGTGAAAAAATATTTGTAAAACTGACAGTAAGGTTTTCTTTTTAGGTTTTTATAAGGAATGTTTCGGTTTTTGTTTAAAAGAAATTATACTTGCATTCAAAATTCGGAACAATGAAAAAAGTACTTTTCTGGGCCCTGGCCATTTTAATTACTTTTGGTGCGATTGTTTACCAGCGTGCCACCGGTCCAACTTATGATAAAAAAGTAACTGTTTCCATCGATGGCGAAGAATACCGCCTGAAACTGGTACGAAGTCACGGAGGCGAAACGGATTGCCCTGTGGTTTTACACATGCCCGACCAGAAAGTTTCGGGCGAAATATTTTACCGGATGTACCCCACAAACAATCCCTGGGAGATTGCCGAAATGGAACGGCTCGACGATGTATTGTCGGGAACATTGCCCAACCTTCCGCCAGCCGGTAAATACGAGTACAAAGTAGTTCTGAAAAAGGAAGGCCGCACCTTCCCGCTGAATGACGGACAGCCGGTTATCATCCGTTTTAAGGGAGATGTTCCTGCAAGCATACTTATTCCGCATATTGTGCTCATGTTTTTTGCCATGTTTCTTTCCAATCTGGCAGGAATAATGGCCCTTTTTAAAAATTACCGTTTCAGGCTTTACACTCGGGTAACCCTGTTGTTTTTATTTGTCGGCGGTCTTGTATTTGGTCCGTGGGTGCAGTGGTATGCCTTTGGCGAGGCGTGGGCCGGCATTCCGTTTGGATGGGACCTTACCGATAACAAAACGCTATTTATGTTCTTATTCTGGCTGCTCGCTTTTATCATGAACCGCAAAAAGGAACGTCCTGTTTATACCATTGTGGCATCGGTTGTTACCCTATTGATGTACGCCATTCCGCACAGCATGTACGGTTCACAACTCGATCCGGAAACCGGGGAGATTATTCAGGGGTGGATCATGTTATTTGGGTGAAATTTTAAGTTTCTTTTAATTCATACTCAAACTCGATAAACTTACCGAATTTCTTATACTTTTCGTACAGAATTTTGTACTTCTCCACATTTTCCGGAATGGGATGATATTCGGTTTCGATGCCGCTGCCCATTTTCTTTTGAGCTTCAAAGGTATTTACATACACTCCGGCAGCCACAGCGGCAGCCATGGCAGAACCCAGCGCACAGGCCTGCTCCGATCGGGCTACCTTAATGGGCATATTCAGTACATCGGCCACCACCTGCATCACAAACGGCGATTTTTTGGCCACACCGCCCAACGCAATTACGCCGTCAATTCTCACGCCTTCTTCCATAAACCGGTCGTTAATTGCTTTTGACCCAAATGCAGTTGCTTCTACCAACGCACGGAAAATACGTGGCGCGTCAGAACCGAGGTTCAGCCCGGCAATGGCGCCTTTCAAGTTTTGATTGGCATCCGGCGTGCGGCGGCCATTCATCCAGTCGAGCGCTACAATTCCGCTTTCTTCCAACGGAACTTTCTCCGCTTCTTCGCTCAACCGGGCAATTATTTTATCCGAAGTTTCGTCAATTAGTTTTTCACGGGTTTGCTCGTCCACCAGTTCGGTTTCTGCCAGAATCTTTTTCAGCGGCCACTCCAGCACTTGTTTAAACCAGGCATAAATATCTCCAAAAGCCGACTGCCCGGCTTCCAGTCCCAACATTCCCGGGATGATAGAGCCATCCACCTGTCCGCAAATTCCATTTACCAGTTTGTCGCCAACCTCGTCCATCGGTGCAATCAACATATCGCACGTTGAAGTTCCCATCACTTTAGAGAGATAATAGGGTTCAATTTCGGCGCCTACGGCACCCAGATGGGCGTCGAAGGCTCCCACTCCAACCACCACGTTTCCGGGCAGTCCAAGCTTTTCGGCCCATTCATACGAAAGCGTTCCGGCAGCCACATCGCAGGTGAAGGTTTCCTTATAAAGCCTTTCGCGCAGACCGGCAAGCATGGGATCCAATGCAACCAGAAACTCGTCGGAAGGAAGACCGCCAAATGCCTCGTGCCACATGGCTTTATGGCCGGCCGCACAACGACTGCGTTTCAGCGTTTTCGGATGGGTATTACCGGTTAACAAAGCCGGTATCCAGTCGCAATGTTCCACCCACGAATATGCTGCCCGAAAAACACCGGCATCTTCACGGATTACGTGCAACAGCTTGGCCCAAAACCATTCCGACGAATAAATTCCGCCTTCAAATTTGGTGAAATCGATGTCCCATTTGCGGGCCAGTTCGTTTATTTCTTCAGCTTCCTTCACTGCGGTATGGTCCTTCCACAACACAAACATGGCGTTTGGATTTTCCTCAAAACCGGAGGTTAATGAAAGCGGCGTTCCTTTTTCATCCACTGCAACGGGAGTTGACCCGGTGGTATCCACCGAAATTCCCACCACCTTTTCAGCCACTCCTTCCGGGGCCTGTTTCAGGGCTTCTTTAATGGAGTATTCCAGTCCCTCGAGGTAATCTTTCGGGTGCTGGCGAAACTGATTTGCAGGAGCATTGCAGTATTTTCCCTCTTTCCATCGCGGATAATAAAAAACCGCAGTTGCCACTTCCTCTCCGGTTTCCGTATTTACAATCAACGAGCGGACCGAATCGGTTCCGTAATCTAATCCAATGGTATATTTTTCACTCATTTTTATTGATTTTTATTTTGACCATAATAGGCATTCTTGCCGTGCTTTCTTAAAAAATGCTTGTCAAGAAGAGTTTGGGACATCATGGTATCGGGATTTATAACCAGCGTTCTGAATGCCATTTTTGCCACTTCCTCTATGACTGCGGCGTTGTGAACTGCACTGTTCGCATCGGTACCCCATGAAAACGGACCATGGTTATTTACCAAAACTCCGGGAATGTGGTCGGGATTCAGATTTTTAAACCGTTCTACAATCACTTTTCCGGTTTCTTTCTCGTATTCACCTTCAATTTCGGCACGGGTCATTGCCCGGGTACAGGGAATTTCACCGTGAAAATAGTCGGCATGAGTAGTTCCCAGAGAGGGAATGCTTTTTCCTGCCTGTGCCCAGCTCGTGGCCCATTCGGAATGGGTGTGCACAATTCCACCGATATTTGTAAACTGCCGGTATAAAACCAGGTGAGTTGCCGAATCACTCGAAGGTTTTAAATTCCCTTCCACCACCTGGCCGTAGAGGTTAAGAACCACCATATCATTGGGTTTCATGTTGCTGTATGAAACACCGCTGGGTTTAATCACTACATGGCCTGTTTCACGGTCGATACCGCTTACATTTCCCCAGGTAAAAATGACCAGACCGTGTTTTACCAAATCGAGGTTGGCCTGGAAAACCTGTTCTTTTAATTTTTCGAGCATTTTATTTTGTCATTAGTCATTAGTCATTAGTCACTGGTCAACAGTTGCTGGTTGTGCCGAAGGCATCCCTTCGGGGCTGGTTATAAATTAACAATCGTTCGCAAGTATAAAGTATTTTAAAAAAGTAAAAATAACACTTAAATTTCAGATTTAAAACCAGGATGAAAGACTTTTTTGAATATTGCAAAAAAAAGCCCGGCATTGCTGCCAGGCCTTTGTACCTATCCCTCTTTTATTTGCTAAAACCAATTACCCAATTTTAATTTCTACCGGTGGTTTCACCTGTGCTTCTTCTTTTTTCGGCAGGGTAAGTTCCAGAATTCCGTTTTCGAAACGAGCGTTGATTTTTTCGGCATCAACAGTTTTGGGAACTTTGAATTTCCGCTCGAAATTATACACTCCAAATTCACGACGTTCGTATTTGAACTCTTCTCCGCTGTTATCTTTTTCTTCGGGAAGTTCAACTTTCACAGTTAAAATGTTTTCGTGGTAGTTCAACTGTACATCTTCTTTTTTAAAACCGGGCAACAAAAGTTCCAGTCTAAAATCATTGTCGGTTTCGAAGATGTTGGTTGCCGGTTTGCATTTGCAGTCGTTCAAATAGTTTTCGTCGTAATCGTTCCGCAAAAAGTTATTGAATAACTGATCTACCAGATTCTGGTTAACCGTGCGGTGCGGGTGTTGATGAAATCTTACTAAATTCATTTTTTATTCCTCCTCATTTTTATTTATACATATTTTTTTCAAATCTCTGGTGACCGTATTTCAATTCCTGTTCCAACACAACAAAAATGACATCCAGAGCAAAAAACCAGCAGTTTTAGCGCCAAAATGTCTTAATAAGTCACCCACGGCATGACTATGTGGCATCTTATTCAACAATCAATCTATTTAGATACAAGCATGTCGGTTCTGAAAAAATGGTGGAGGTTACGGAAAAACAGGAGTTTTAATGGAAGAAGTATGGGCAAACCAAACAGAAACAAAACAGCCGCATGGATTGAACCATGCGGCTGTTTTGTATTATATAGAATAAAACCTGACCGTTAGAGAACGGCATTGCAGGCATCCAGCAATTTTTGTGCATTCTGGTTTCCTGCATCAAGCGCTTTGGCTTTTTCGAGAATTTCCACAGCTGCCCTGAATTCATCTTTTGCTTTTTCCACTTCAACAGTATAAGCATCATCGGCGGTAGAAATGGCGCCGCTGCTCACCTTTTCATTGGCAGCAGTTAAAATGGCTACGCCTTTTCTGTACAGCTCGTTTCCTTCAGAAACGTAAACATTGGCCAGTGCAGATGACAGACGGTCGTCAGCCGGAAATTTTTCAATTCCCTCCTCCAGCGTTGCCTTGTATTCAGCGTCTTTATTTTGTTTGCGCAGGGTTATCGCTTTGTAATAAATAGCTGTTTCGCCGCGGTAACCGTTTTCTACACTTTTCGAGAACAATTCAATGGCTTTATCCAGTAAATCGCCCCGGTAAGCTGCAATGGCTGCATTGTAAACCAGTGCATCTATATCGCCGTCGGCAGTAGCAATGGCTTGTTCGTAACTGGCCACGGCATTGGCATAATCTTCGGCATCGTTGTAAGCCAGTGCTTTGTACTCATGACTTTTCGATACATTCACCCCTGCTTCAATGGCATTATCGAAATATTCAATCGCGCCCTGCAGATTATTTGAACGGTAGGCAGCAAAACCGATATTGAAATTGATGGTAGGTTCCACCTGCACATCGCCCAGATTTTTCATTGCATCGTCGTAAAGTTCAAACGCTTTGGCATAGTCCTCTGCCTTCAGGGCTTCGTTCCCCTGATTGATTTTTTCGGCCGCATCCTGTGCGAAAGAAAAAACAGAAATAAGGAGGGCCGCCAACACTAATAATAGATTTTTCATTTTTTTGTTTTTTAAATATTCAAATTAACGTTTTTTCAACATTGTTTTTTTCGAGAAGTTCCAAAAATAATAATAATGGTCAAAAATCCTATAATTAATTTCAAAACCGGATGTAAAAACGAAACCGGTTGAAATAAAACAAATATCCTGCCAGTATCATTAGAACACACTTTCCTTTTGCCGGAAACCTTTTATAAGCAACTAATAACGAAACACTTTTGTCAGAAAATTGTTCTGCACACATACAGATATTATTCAATAAACCTGAGTAAAAGCCGTGCAAGTTCCACAGAAAAATCAAAAACCAGTTTTTTTGAATTTTTTATGGAATCGTTTAAAGAAACAGGTCCGTTTGTAAAACTGAACATCCCGTCGAAGGCTTCGGATGCTTCCTTCTCAGTGGCTCCTGCAATGGCCAAAACGGGTTTTCCAGCTTTGCGTGCCCGGTCGGCCACAACTTTGGGAGCTTTGTCGTTCAGGGTTTGACTGTCGATTTTTCCTTCGCCGGTAATAACCATATCTGCCCACTGAACATGCTCATCAAAATTTAGTTCAGAAAGAACAAAAGAGGCGCCGGGCACAATTTGCGCATGGAAATAAGCCACCAGAGGAACGGCAACTCCGCCGGCGGCACCAGCTCCTTTCATATCCGAAAGTTCTTTCCCTGACTCCTGCTCCAACAGATCGCACCAGACTAAAAGTCCTTTTTCCAGCCGCTTTACCATCACATCATCAGCTCCTTTTTGCGGGGCAAATACAGCGGCAGCGCCGTTCGGCCCATGCAACGGATTGTCAACATCGGAAATGATTTTCACTGTCAGATTTTCCGGAATAACAGGTTTTTTCAATTTTCTTATCCTTTCCAGGTTTTTCCCGTTGCCCCGGAGTAGCTGGTCGTGTTCATCAAGAAGCTGAAACCCGAGTGCTTCGAGCAACCCGGCTCCTCCGTCAACGGTAGCGCTGCCTCCAACTCCCAGCAGAATTTCGGTACAGCCTTTATCTATGGCATCGGTCATAAGCTCGCCGGTACCGAAAGAAGAAGCGTCAAGTGGGTTCAGCACTTCCGGGGAAAGCAGTTTCATTCCCGATGCATCGGCCATTTCAATAATAGCGGTTTTCCCGGCAATGCCGTATTTCGCACGAACCGGACGCCCCAGTGGATCGCTGACCGTAAGTTCAACCAGATGTGCATTGTAAGCCCGGCGTAAAACTTCACCGGTAAAATCGCCGCCATCGGCAACCGGCAATTTCCTCACAGAAAACAGCGGAGAAACTTCTGTAAATGCTTTTTCCACGGAATCGGCAAATTCAAATGCATTCAAACTGCCCTTCATGGAATTGGGCGCCACAAGTATGTTCATTCTTTTCCTTTTCATGTTTCACCCCTTGTTACTGACACTATTCCCTTCACTTTTTTAATTTTATGAATGAGGAACTCCAGATGGTCGAGGCTGTGTACTGAAATTTTTAATATTCCCTCAAATCTTCCCCGGTTCGAGTCGATGTTGATTCCCCGCAGCCTGGCTCCTGTATCTTTGGCAATGATGTGGGAAATTTCGGAAACAATACCTGCTTCGTCGGTGCCCGAAACGTGAAGCGTGGTAACAAAGGCTCCGTAACTGGCCGTTTCTTTCCATTTGGCTTTAATAATCCGGTAAGGAAACCGCTCTTTCATTTGCGGCGCATTTGGACAGCTTGTTCGGTGAATTTTTATCCCCTCGTTAATGGTGACAAACCCAAAAATGGAATCGCCAAAAACCGGGTTGCAGCACCGGGCCAGCTTGTAGTTCATGTTTTTCAGATGGTTATCAATCACCAGAAAATCGTCTCCTCCGTCAAAAGTCAAATCCCTGATTTCACCGTTAGGCAGGAGCTCTTCCACTTTTTTTCGGGTTGTTTCTTCCTCCGGTTTTTCGGTTAAAAGCGATTTTATTTCGAGTGGTTCAATTTTTCCGTTGGCCAGTTCGCAGTAAAAATCGATGGCCAGCTTGAATTCGTATTTTTTCAGTATTTTCCGAATGGCCTCGTCGTTCAACTCCAGCTTCCAGTTTTTGAATTTCCGCATTAAAGTTTCGCGTCCCTGCGCTGCCAGGTTCTTCTTTTCTTCGTTCAGGCTGGCTTTAACCCGGCTGATGGCTTTGGAAGTGATCAGAAAATCGAGCCAGTCCATTTTGGGTTTTTGGTTGTTCGAGGTATCAATGGTCACCTGATCGCCGTTTTTTAGTTTGTATTTTAGCGTAACCTTTTTTCCATTCACTTTCCCGCCCACACATTTATCGCCAAGGTGTGAATGAATTTCATAGGCAAAATCGAGCAAAGTGGCTCCGGAAGGCATTTTTTTCAGGTCTCCTTTCGGCGTAAAAACAAACGTTTCATCTTTATACACATCGAGACTGAAGTGGTCGATAAAATCCACCACATTGAGTTCCGGGTTTTCAAGAATTTCGCGAATTCCGGCCAGCCAGACATCGAATCCCGAACTCTCTTTTCCGCCTTTGTATTTCCAGTGGGCTGCCAGCCCCTTTTCCGCCACCTCGTCCATTCGACGGGTACGAATCTGCACCTCTACCCAGCGGCCCTGAGGCCCCATAACAGTGGCATGCAGCGATTCGTAACCGTTCGACTTGGGAATAGTAATCCAGTCGCGCATCCGTTCAGGATTGGCCTGGTATTGTTCGGTTACCACCGAGTAAACCGTCCAGCAGTCCGATTTTTCGTTTTCAGTTTTCGAGTCGAGAATGATACGAATGGCAAACAAATCCATTACCTCGTCGAACGAAACCTTTTTTTTCTGCATCTTATTCCAGATGGAAAAAACCGACTTTGTGCGGGCTTTCATTGAAAAGGTGAACCCACGGTCTTTCAATGTTTTCTCAACCGGCTTAACAAACTCAGCTACAAAACTTTCGCGTTCCTTTTGTGTTTCGCTCAACCGGTTCATCACATACTGGTAACCTTGTGGGTTCTGATATTTGAGGCACAGATCGAGCATTTCGGAATTAACGGCATAAAGCCCCAGGCGATGGGCAAGCGGGGCATACAAATGGGAGGTTTCGTTTACCAGCCGGTGCCGCGCTTCTTCGTCATAAACACTTAGGGTACGCATTACCTGCAGGCGGTCGGCGGTTTTCAAAAGAATCACTCTCACATCGCCGGCCAGTGCAATTAAAAGTTTCCGGTAATTTTCGGGGTGCAACTCTACCGTGTCGGTGCCCAGTGCATTTATTTTAGCCATTCCCTCAAGTATGGAATAAACCTGGTGACCAAATTTGGTTTCAATTTCTTCGCGGGTTACCTTTCTGTCGAGACCGGCATACATAATATTATGCAGCAAGCCGGTAATCACCGAATCGGGCTCCAGGCCAATTTCCCCGGCAATAATTGCAGCCACATCCAGCGAATGGTTAAGAATGAATTCTCCGGTTTTAAATTGCTTTTCACCTATAACTTCCCGGGCAAATTCAAAGGTTTCATCCAGTCGCGCAAGAAACTGCCCGTCCCACGTGACCTGGCAAATTTCGCGTAAATGATGGTAGCGTGTAAACGCCTGTTCTTTAAATTCCATATTTTGACAAACAAAAAGGCTGCACAATGGCAGCCTTGAGATTCTTCGTTATAAAACTGTTAAATCATTCTGCTGCCTGAGTTTCGTCAACAAAGGTACGCTGACGCAGTTCGCGGTCGAGCATAAAAAGACCATTGCCCCTGCCCTCGCCTTCAACAAGTTTCAGGTCGTCAATAATTTCAGTGGCATTGGCTTCTTCTTCCACCTGTTCATCCACAAACCACTTCAGAAAACTCTGTGTGGCATGGTCACGCTCTTCAACTGCTATATCCACAATATTGTTAATGAGTGCGGTAACATGCTGCTCGTGCTCCAGGGTTTTTTCAGCCACCTGAAGCACGCTTTCAAACTCAACCGGCATTTGCTCAATGCCTTTCAGCTCTACTTTCCCGCTGCGCTCAATCACATATTTAAAAATTTTGTTTGCGTGTGTCAGTTCTTCCTGGTATTGCACATACATCCAGTTGGCAAACCCGGGCAATCCTTTGTCTTCGAACCAGGCCGACATCGACAAATAAAGCAGGGCCGAATATTGCTCTGCATTAATCTGTTCATTCAACGCTTTCAGTACTCTTTCTTTTAACATGATGTGTAGGTTTTAAATTCGGTTAAAAATAATAAAATCCCGCAATAAATTAAAAAGAATAATAATCTATTATCTTCGCAAACTTCAAAAGAAGGTGAAAAATGAACTTTTCTGAAAAAAACATCTGGGTTACCGGCGCCTCCTCGGGAATTGGTAAGGCTGTGGCAATTGAGTTATCCAAAAGGAAAGCCTTCCTTATTCTCTCGGGCCGAAACGAAAAGGCACTGAAAGATGTGGCTGAAACCTGCATGAAAAACGGCAGTTCTGCCCGTATTCTACCTTTTGATTTGGAAGATGAACACTCGGTAAATTCAGCAGCCCAAACACTGCTTTCAGAAAAAATAAAAATAGACGGGCTTTACCATTTTGGCGGAATCAGCCAGCGGTCGTTTGTAACCGAAACCCCTGTGGAAGTTGACCGTAAAATTTTCGAGGTAAATTTTTTCGGAACGGTGGCACTTACCAAAGCAGTTTTGCCGTGGATGATTGAAAACGGCGGCGGGCATATTGCCGTCACCTCGAGCATTGTGGGAAAATTCGGTTTTCCCTACAGGTCGTCCTACTCGGCGGCAAAACATGCGCTGCACGGTTTTTTTGAAAGCCTGCGCGCCGAGAACAAGAAAAGCAACATCAGGGTATCGGTGATTATTCCCGGGCGGATTAAAACCAACGTTTCGGTTAATGCACTGAATAAAAGCGGAGAACCACACGGAAGAATGGACGAAGGACAAGACAAAGGCAAAAGTGCGGAATGGACAGCCCGGAAGATTTGCCGCAAACTGAAAAAAGAACACAAAGAAATTTTGGTGGGAGGAATGGATTTGCTTTTGGTTTATATCAGAAGGTTCTTTCCACCGTTATATTATTATATGGTATCGAAGGTAAAACCATTGTAAAACAAGAGACAAAAAAAATGACGGTAAAAATTAACGGAATTCAGCAGTTGGGTGTTGGGGTTGAAAACCTGCAGGAAGCCTGGAGGTGGTATCGCGAGCATTTTGCTATGGACATCCGTATGTTTGAAGACGAGGCGGTAGCCGAACTGATGCTGCCCCATACCGGCGGAAAACCAAGACCCAGACATGCCGTGCTTGCACTGAATATGCGAGGCGGCGGCGGATTTGAAATCTGGCAGCACAAGGGCAAAACCCCCGAGCCGGCTGATTTTGAAATCCAGTTGGGTGATTTGGGCATCAACATTGGCAAATTGAAAACCGATAACATTCAGAAAGCCTTTCAAAAATTTTCGGAATCGGGCCTTACTATTTTGGGGAGTATATCAAAAGACCCTGCCGGAAACGAACACTTTTACCTGAAAGACCCCTACAAAAACCTGTGGGAGGTTAAAAATGAACGGGAAGTTTTTCGTCGCGAAAAATCGGTAAACGGCGGTGTGCTGGGAGTTGTTATTGGTGTGAAAAATATGGAAGAAACACTGAAAGTGTATCGTAATATTTTGCAATACGATAAAATGGTTTACGATAAATCCGGTGTTTTTCCTGATTTTGCTGCATTGCCCGGTGGCCAGGGAAAATTCAGACGCGTTTTTCTGAAGCATTCCGACAAAAAAAGCGGCGCCTTCAGCCCGTTTTTTGGCAAATCCTACATTGAACTTGTACAGGCACTGGACCGCAAACCACGCGATATTTACAAAGGGCGCATCTGGGGCGACCCTGGATTTATCCATCTCTGTTTCGACATAAACGGTATGGATAACCTGCGAACGCAGGTGAGTGAAGCCGGCTTTCCGTTTACCGTTGACAGCGCACGCGATTCGGACAGTTTCGATATGGGTGAGGCAGCCGGTAATTTCGCCTATATTCAGGCGCCGGAAGGAACGCTCATCGAATTTGTGGAAACACATAAAATTCCTATCCTGAAAAAAATTGGCTGGTTTGTGGATTTCCGGAAACGGGGCCACCATCCGCTGCCCAACTGGCTACTGAAAATGTTCAGGTTTATGCGGGTAAAAAACTGAAAAATGTCGGTTTTTTCTGATCACCTGATTGGCTTTCATTGGAATTCACTTTGGAAAAATGTATATTTGAGTGTTAATTTATGAAACATGGGAACAGTAGAATTGAAACATATCATTGCAGAACATTTGACTCATATAGAAGATAAATCATTTCTACAAGATTTAAAAAATCTGCTGGAATCAAAAGTTGCCTCAGAAACATATACATTGGATGACTTTGAAAAAGAGCGAATCCGAATGGCCAGAGAGCAGGTAAAAAAGGGTGAAACTATCTCAAACGAAAAAATTCATAGTCAGGTTCAGGAATGGTTCGATACAAAATAGAATGGTCACTCGAGGCCAGAGAAGATTTGATTGATATTCTTGATTTCTATAATAAACGAAATGTCTCTTCAACATACAGTAGAAAACTTTATATAAATTTTCAGAAACGAATAAAGTTATTGTCGCAAAATCCTTTCCTGGGTGCCCGAACTGATTTTGAAACTGTTAGGGTTTTAATAACCGATAATTATCAAATTATTTATGAAATTTTTGAAGATTTTATTTTAATCATTATGATATGGGATAGCAGAAGAAACCCGGAAGATAAAATGATTTCCAGGAGAATTAAATAAAGCTCCTGGAAACGGGGCCTCATTCCGCTGCCCAATTGGCTGCTGAAAATGTTCAGGTTTATGCGGGTAAAAAATAAATGATTAATCCAAAATTCCCCTATCCACAATCTTCTTAAATTCATCGGCATACGAATAATCTGCCGGCATGAGCTGTGCCATGGTAATGACAATCATATTCTCTTGTGGATTAAGCCAGAATTTGGTGGAAGCTGCTCCGGCCCAGCCATATTCGCCATTGCTGAGGTTTACACCACCTGCCAGTCCGTAACCCATGTTTTCTTCATACATCGCGCCTTCGGGTAACTGGTTGGTTAATATGAGTTTAACCGCTTCTTCGGAAAGAATGCGGGTTCCGTTCAGCTCACCGCCATTTAAAAGCATTTTGCAAAAATCCAGGTAATCGTCCATGGTGGAAACCAGTCCGGCGCCACCTGCAAACAGGGTTACCGGATTTTTAAAAGCCATGCTCATTCCTCCCCGGGTTTCTTCCAGATTTCCCGATTGCAGCGAGTAAAGTCCGGCCAGCCGGTTATGTTTTTCTTCGGGAGCATAAAATCCGGTGTCTTCCATTCCCAGTGGATCAAAAATCACATTTTTCATGTATTCATCCAACGGCTTTCCCGATAAAACTTCAACCAGGTATCCTGCAACATCGATGGAAAGTCCGTATTCCCATTTGGTTCCGGGCTGAAATTTAAGAGGTACCGATGCCATAATTTTCACCTTCTCGCCAATGGTGCCGTCCCAGCCACCGGCGCCGGTAACCCGGTAAAGCGAATCGACATACGCATTTTGATCCCAGCCATACGGGATTCCGGAAGTGTGCGTTAACAAATGCCGGATGGTCAGTTCGTTTTGCTGTGGCTCAAGCGATTTGGTTTCGGGGTTAAACACTTTGGTTTCTGCAAATTCAGGAATAAACCTGGAAACTTTGTCGTCAAGCACAAATTTACCTTCGTCGTACAACGTCATTAACGCCGCAGCTGTTATGGGTTTGGTCATGGAAAAAATCCGAAAAATGGTGTTATCATCCATCGGTTTTTCCGATTCCAGATCGGCGTATCCAAAATTTTTACGGTAAACCGTTTCTCCGTCCTTGTAAATCAAAGCCGAAATTCCGGCAAACTTGCTACTGTCAATATACTCCTGCAGTTTTTCGGTGGCAAGTTGCAGCGTATCAGCCGAAAGACCACTTAATTCATTGTTTTTGTTCGTTTGAGAACACGAGAATTGGATGAGTACAGCACTCACCAGAATGATCAAGACCGGGTAAAATCGTTTCATAGTCATTTATTTTTTAAAAAAGGTAGTTTAATCCGATGTACAGGCCCGAATCGCCATCGCGTTCGTCGGCTGCCAATCCGTAATCTACGGCAATCACAAAATTCTGGTTCATCACAATGCGCAGGCCGGCACCGTATGAGAAGTGCATTTTTTCGGCATCATTTTCAAAGTTCTGGTGCGCATCTCCTGCAGCACTCAAAAAATCAGTATTGTACTCTATTTTTTTGGTTACCTGCCCAAAGTCCATAAACCCGTTCAGTCCCAGGTAAAAGTTGTTGTTGATGAACTGGAAGCGGGCGAATTTCCAGCGGGCTTCCACGTTCCCGTAGAAAAATCCGTCGCCCACAATGCGGTTTCGGCGAATGCCACGCAGCGACTTGGCTCCTCCCAGTCCTTCAATAGCATAACTTTTGAGTTCTGAAACAATAATCTGAGTTTGATAATAAAACGGCACATGGCCTGCAATAGTGGTTTGGTAGGCCAGCCGGTATGCCAGGGATAAATCATTGGGAATGAGTGTAAAATATTGTCTGTGCGTGAAGCTTAGTTTTGCAAAACCGGTTTCCGCTCCTAAAAACTCAGGAGCGCCTACCAGTACTGCCTCGGTCCAGATTCCTTTCATGGGGTTGGGCCGGTTGTCGCGCGTATCATAAACCAAACCGGCTTTCAACTCAGGCACAAAACCGCCGTCGGCCTCTTCTGCCGAAATAATTCCCCAATCCTGGTACTTTTCGTATAATCCATCCACATCAGGCAAAAGGTCATCACCTTCTTTTCCTTTGTTCAGTTTTTCCAAATCCACTGATCCGATATTAAAATTCAGCAGGTTAACACCGGCTGCCCATCTCAGCTTTTCGCCGGAAAATTTTCCCTGCAGGTCAACCTTAAACCGGAACATTTTGCGGTCGTATTTATAAAACATCCGGGTTTTGTAAATGTCATCCGGTTGAGAATCATCAATCCAGCTGGGATGTACCACCGCATCAAATCCGTTGAACCCGTAAAAATCGTAGGCCTGATCCGACAGATAACTAATATCGAGTGATGTTTGCAGTCCCGGAATCAACCGGTCAGAATCATAATAAAAACGGTTAATTCCACTTCCTTTGGTGAACCGGGAAACCTCGAAATAGAGCGAATGATTGTAGTTGGGATAACGGGTTCCATCCCCATAATGGTAAAAATTGACCAATGCACCGTATTGAAAACCCAAATCGGTATCGAAAGTAACGGTAGGTAACGCACCAAAATTCCATCCGGTTTTTGCCACCTCCTCCTGAGCCATACCTATAACAACCAAAAACGAACAAACAAGCGTAAGCCAAATCTTTTTCATCTCATTCAGTTTAATACATTTAGAAAAACCTGTTAAAAATGGCTTGTCCCGGACAAAGGGACAAACCAATTTCTTACTTTTGAGTGAACTAAGATAGAAAAAAGTAAGTTGCCGGATTAATTTTCTTTCAAAAAAAAGGAAAATGTATTTTTATTTTGTATTTTTAAACTTTTTAAATTCAGAAATAATACTTTTAAAATAAATTCAAAACTAAAAAACCAGTTTTAAGATGAGAACAAACAGGAGGAAGTTTTTTCAGATTGCCGGGGCAGCCAGCGCCGGTGTACTTTCGGGAGGCCTGACTTCATGCGGAAAGCAGGGAGCCGGAAGCGAAGAGTCGGCACTGGCCGCTATAAAAGAGGCGGTAGAAAGATCACACCCGCAACAGTTTAACATGTGCGGTTATGCAGCACCAAAGCTCGAAACCGTTCGCGTTGGTTTCATCGGACTCGGAAACCGGGGACCTGGCGCCGTATCGAGAATATCGAACATCGAAGGGGTTGAAATAACTGCTTTGTGCGACAAAAACCCGGCAGGTGTGGAACGCTCCCAGCGCATACTGGAGAATCGCGGATTGCCTAAAGCCAAAGAATACACCGGTAGCGAAGACGCATGGATGGAATTGTGCGAAAGTGCTGATGTGGATTTGGTGTACATTGCAACCCCCTGGGACCTGCATACCCCCATGTGTGTTTATGCCATGGAAAACGGCAAACACACAGCCACCGAAGTTCCGGCAGCAGTTACGGTTGAAGAAGCCTGGCAACTGGTTGAAACCTCGGAACGCACCAAAATGCATTGCATGATGCTTGAAAACTGCTGCTACGATTTCTTTGAACTACTCACATTGAATATGGCAAGGCAAGGATTTTTCGGCGAAATTGTGCATACAGAAGGCGCTTATATTCATGACTTGTTGCAAAATAACTTTGGAAAAAGTTCCTACTCCGATATGTGGCGCCTGAGGGAAAACCAGCAGCGCAACGGAAGCCTTTACCCTACCCACGGAATTGGTCCGGTTTGCCAGATTCTGAATGTTAACCGCGGCGATAAACTGGATTACCTCACGGCCATGTCAACCAACGATTTCCAGATGGGAAAAATGGCAAGGGAACTGGCTGCTGAAGACGGTTTTTTTGAATCGTTTGCCACCGACAGTTATCGCGGAAACATGAATACCACAACCATTCGAACGCACAGGGGAAAAACCATCATGATTCAGCACGATGTAACCAGTCCGCGGCCTTATTCACGCATTCACCTAGTGAGCGGAACCGAAGGATTTGCCCGCAAATACCCGCTTCCCGGCAAAATAGCCAAAGGCCACAGCTTTTTCGATGCCGATGAAATGAAAGTGCTCGAGGAACAATACACACCCGAAATTGTGAAGCTGGTGGGCGACATGGCCCGAAAAATTGGAGGTCACGGCGGAATGGATTTTATGATGGACTGGCGGTTGATTGACTGCCTGCGCAATGGTATTCCACTCGACCAGGATGTTTACGATGCAGCCCTTTGGAGTGTGGTTGCACCGCTTAGCGAATGGTCGGTGGCCAACCGTTCCAATTCCATTGAAATACCTGATTTCAGCAATGGCTCGTGGAAAACCAACGAACCCGTGGATGTGGAGCTGAAACGCGGCGGAACTACCGGAGTCAGGGTAGCGGCTGAAGCTGAAAGCCAGTTGAATGTTTAACTGATTATCTGAAACAATATAAAAAGAAAGCTATCCCGATTTCTCAGGATAGCTTCTTTTTTGTAAATCTATGAAAAAATTGAGCTATTTCTCTCCAATCAGCACACCTGATATGTTCCAGTGGCTGAAACTACCGCCCTGCCTTTCTCCTATGGGAATGGCAATTTTCATTACATGCTTGCCGGGCCCTACATCACCAAGCGGAATATAAACCGGATTGGTTGCTTCGCCGGGACACCATCCCGAGCGGCTGTAATCGCTGGAAGTTACACCGTTCCAGAAATTACCCGATGCCGGATTGTATTTCCGGTACGAACCGCAATTGGCATTCCAGGGGACGTAACCGTCCACAAACCGGTCGTTAATAAAAATTTCATTCACTTTCTGGTTGAACTCGTCGCCGCCACCCCAGCCGCCGTGGCCGGTTGAAATGTAACGCAACGAAATATTTTTAACTCCTTCGGGCACTTCAAATTCAATGCGCAGCGAATCATTTTCAAACATGGTTCCGTACTCCTGTCCTGCCATTTCCATAATGTTCAGCGTGTTGAACAGTGGGTAAATCCAGGGTTCCTTTTCATCTTCCCACTCACGAACTACCCGGCTTCCGGGGTAATATTTTAAATCGAGGCTTACTTTGTGTCCGCCCTGGTCGTAGTTGCCAATGAAAATCCCAATCCAGACTTCGCCTTTGAGTAGCGGCAACAGTTCGGTAATATCTTGTTTGTAATACGCTTTATCTTCCCATTCCTGACCATAAACCTGCACCTGTTCGTTGAAATGATTTACTCCGAACGGCGTAAAAAAGCGCACCAGCTCAATTGCCGGGGCAAAATCGGGTGTGGCCACGGTTCCATGGTAACTTTTTCCGTTGGCTGCCTGAAAAGCAGGGACGGTTTCCACACCGTTTTCCAGCGCATGAAAAAACGATTTTTCTTTGTTTTCAGGAATAATAAAAACCGTTCCGGTGCGGTCGTAAGCATCGCCGTTGGAATACTGTTCCAGTTCGGCAAAAACCAGATAATCGGAAGTCACTTCCGGTAGTTCTACTTTTTTTGCTATGATGGTTCCGCCGGCATATTTGTAGGTTTTATTGAGTTGAATGCCTTCCGGATTTTCAATGGGATTTCCCCAACTGATTTGCTCGTCGTTAAATACTTCAACCGTTGTGATAAAACTGCCGGTGAGCAAATGCCGGTACAATGCGGCATCCACCTTTTCTCCCGGATTTTCCGGGAGAATGGGCCCGGCATCCCGTTTTTTAATTTTTTCAATGTGGGTGGCAACCAACCCAAAATTGTTGTTGCGCACCACTTTCATCACCAGACCGTCAACAATGCCGTGGCTCATCAGCGGCGTACCTTTTACATTCAGTTCGGTAGTGTACCATATTTCGATGGAATTGGACCGCAGCGAACCTTTTACTTTTTTGCACGTGTAGCCCAGAATTTCTTCTGTTTCGCCGGTTTCTTCCAAAGCCGGGTATTCAGAAAACGGAGTTTCAGTATAAATCCGTTTCCCGTCAAACAGATCGGCAATCTGGTATGTTGTTTCTTTGGTAAAATCGATGTAACCGGCTTCTTCCGGCGTTTGTGGAATCAGTTTTACACCGGGATTTTCTGTAAATGATTTGAAAGCTTCTGCACCAGCCACGACCATTGTGTTTCCGCCCCTGTCGCGAATTTCTCCGTTTACCAGGGTTTGGTAGGTGATTTTCAGCTGACCTTTGTTATTCCCGTAAACCTGTGTAAAACTCATAAAAACAAATAGCAGCAGGAATGTTGTTAATTCTTTTAACGTCATCATATTATGTATTTTATAAAAAAACAAGAGCCACCAGGAAAACCGGCAGCTCTTGAATCTCTCTAAACCAATATTAATCAATAACAATTGATTTTTTAATTTTTATTTCGGACCGGCACCGTATTGTGGATTTTGTTTGTCGTACCACAATCTTTCGGTGTTCAAAATAACAGGATCAGAAGTTCCTGATGTGAATCCCTGTTCCTGAACAGCCTGCAATTGGTTTGCGTAGTTTTTGCTGTCTTCTGTAGGAGTTCCCACTGTAAATCTTCTGGGCAGTGTCAATTCGTTGCCCGAGGCAAGTAAGGGATCCCATGCCAGGTAATTACTGTTCTTTTTCGGAATACCTGAACGACGCACTACCGCCCAAACATCGCCGGGTGTATTGGCAAAGTTGATATATTGCTGAATGTAAACTTTTTCCAGACCATCGGTACTCAGATCGTAGGCAGGTTTTGCCAGCAATGCATCTATTTCACCTGCTTTCAATTGGGTTGAAGCAGAGGCGGCTTCTGTCGGATCGAGATAAACCGGATCGCTTTCGTAGTAGGGCATCTGGTTATTTTCAGCCAGCGCATCTGCACGGCGGATTGACAATTCAACACCGCGGTTGAAATATTCCTGAGCTGTTTTTGGCAGGTTTGCACCTAACAATTTGAATTCGGCCAGATACAAGTTGGTTTCTGCTGCAGTTCCAAGAATAACGTGTAAAGGTGGATCATTGTCCTGTAATTGAAGTACACGTCCGCCCGGTTTGGTGGGGTAGGTGTAATTATAAGTTGTGCGAACCAGTTTCTCAGAGTAAAGTGAGGTTGAAGAATATGTTTTTTCCACACCATTTAGAGAAATACGGTTTAAGGTACCCTGATTGAAATAGATATCATTTTCGCCGGCAAGAGTTGCATCGGGAGCCAGCGGAACACCGTGGTATCTTACCCATGGTTCACCCGGACCTTTCCAGGCTGCAAAATTACCTTCGCCATCAAATTCTACAAGTTCTTCCACATAAGGAGGCAGTGCTTTTCCTGCATCGATAAATGCCTGAACAACTTCAGCGTTAAAATGGTTTTTCTCAAAGATAAAACGCAAACGTGGGTCTCTGTTTTCAACCAAAAAGTCAACAATATTTCTTCCGGCGTAACCAATCCACATTGCGTTACCAGTTCCATAATATTTTACACCACGGTTGTAAACGAAATCATCATCCAGGTTATCCATGTAACCGGCAGAAGAATTAGCTACTTCCTGAGCAATCTGCATTGCTTTGGCATTGTCAAGATTCACCAGGCGAGCTGCAATTTTTAATTTTAACAGGTTGCAGAATTTTGCCCATTTGGTGTAATCTCCACCGTAAACTACATCCTGGTTACCCAAAACCACCTGGTTTTGAGCAGTGGTAAGTGTGGTAATTGCATTATCCAGTTCAGTTAACCAGGTATTAAAAAGTGTTTCCTGATTATCGTACTTCGGAGTAATAAGTGGCGGAGTTGTGTAAGGCGCCAAGCCAGCCTCTGTATAAACCATTGAACCGGTAAAGTCGGTAACGGTAATAGCCGGCTGAATTTGAATGGCATATGTAATGGCTCTTAACGATTGATAAATCGCCTTGTCTTCTTCCTCCATAGCATCAATGCGGTGGCGAACATCCATAGTTTGGGGAATCAGTCCGGAATAAATATTCTGCGATCCGTAAGGACCCATTTCGGCCATAGCAGGACCATTGCCACCCTGAACAGTAGTGATTTGCGACCATGGGTAAATGTACTGGAAGTTGGAATAAAACCAGTTGGTATAATCGTTACCGTACATTTGTTCAACCGCTTTGGTAATTGAATACCTCAGGTCGGGCTCTGATAAACTGGAAGGGTTGGAGTTTAAGTCAGCAAATTGATCTTTGTCGCAACCCCATGCCATCAGAAAAATCAAAGCAAATATTATTTTAAATTTATTTTTCATTGTTTCCTAATTTTAATGGATTAAAAGTCAACAGATAATGTAAAAGTGTAAGTTGCCGTGTAAGGCATTACTGAACGCTGCAAAAAGCTGGCATCACTGGTTGTTCCGCGGAAACTTTCGGGATTCATATTATTGGGCATGGTATTGTAAAGATAACCCAGGTTTCTTGCATTGAATCCAACATAAAGATTTTCAGCTTTCAGGCTTTGTGCCACTGATTTTGGTAATGTATAACCAATGGAAATATTTCTTAATGCGATGTAGCTTAATTCATTATACCAGCTATCGTTAATCACACCCTGTCCCCATGAGTTGGTAAAATAGTGATAGAAACCGGCATGTGTTGGTTCAACATGACCCGCATCAAAAGCTTCCTGATAAGTCATTCCGCCTACATTAACCTGTTGTCCGTTCGGTGCTGTAACCATTTGGCCATCAGCAAAAACTCCTTCCGGAATAATACCGTCAGTGTAAGTTCTGCCATTTGTGTCACCATATTTTGAAGTCCAGGTTTCACCGCCAAATTCCGGATCACGTCCTTCAAGGGAAGTATCGAGCCATCCGTAAGAAGTTCCGTAGCGGTTGGCATAAGATGCTACATGACCGCCAAATCTGGCATCGAGGAGAATTGACATCGACACGTTTTTGTAAGTGAATGAGTTATCCCAGGAACCTTCAAAGTCAGGTTGAATTTTGCCAATTTCCTCTACTTCGTAACTACGCTGGTAATATGCACCTCTTCGTGCATCACTCCATGCCAGTACCGGCATTCCATTTTTTGGATCGTTTGGGTTGTCAGCTTCATATTTTAACGGAAGAATATCTGACATTAATACACCATATTCACCACCTTCGAAAGCAACAGAACCAATACGGTAGTTTCCGTAGTTTACATAGGTGTCGCCCAAAACTTTATATGCTCCAAAATCAGGATGCAATTCGGTAACTGTAGTTTTGTTGTTCCAGTAATTGAATGAGGATTTCCAGTTAAAATTAGCTGTTCTAACCGGAGTTAAATCTACTTTTAATTCAAAACCTTCATTTTTAAGCGAACCTACATTGGTAAGCAAGTTTGAAACGCCTGATTCCTGAGGAATTGGCACCTGGCCAATCTGGTTGTTAATGTTTTCGTTGTAGTAAGCAACATCAAAACCTAAACGGCCACTGAACAAACGAAGATCTAAACCGACTTCCAAAGAGTTTTTCTTTTCAGGTTGTATATCTCTGTCAACAGATGTTGTGCTTTTGGTATTGTTGTACACGAAACTTCCGTTAGAAAGTTCGTAGTTACCAATGGAGTAACCCGGGTTCAGGAAATAGGGAGCAGTGTCGTTACCAACCTGTGCCCACGATAAACGAATTTTTCCGAATGATAACCAGTCTGGCATAGCTAAAGATTCACTAAATAGCCATGAGGTACTAACCGACGGATAAAAATATGAATTGTTACCGGTTCCGTCTGAGTAAACCAGGGCAGAAGACCAGTCATTACGTCCGGTTATATCCAGGAACAATGCGTCTTTCCAGCCAAAGTTAGCCAAAAAGTAAAGTGAATTAATTTGTTTTGTTGCGCTTACACTACCCGAGCCAATTTGTGTTCTTTTTGAGTTATCCAGGAAGAAACGTCCGGGAACGATTAAACCACCGTCAGTTCTAACACTTGTATATGACTTTTCCTGTTTCCAAAGTTCACCCCCAATCATGATATTTGATGAAATATCAGTGGTCAACTGTTTGGTAATGTTTGCAACTACTTTTCCGGTTTGGCTCAGGTCTTTTTCATGCCTTAGTTCGTAATATCCACCTTCATTGGCATAACCTGTTCCCAGGTCTTTTTGCTCATAATTTACAGTATATGAGTTCATGTTCCCTTCAACGCGCAGTGATAACCAATCGGTTAAATTGGCAGTCAAACCAACTATGGGTCTGATAACCTGTTCTTCGCGTGAGCTTGAATTTAAGTTATAGGAAAACCATGTTCCATTGCCGGGAACATATACATAATCGTCGCCATAAGCCGAATTAGGAACACCACCGTGCGAGGCTTGCCAAACTTCACGTTTTTTCCATTTTAGCGGATCATACCAGTTTGGTAAATCACCATCAACAAAATCTTCAGCCAAATCGTTTCTTGGATTCTGCGGGTTTGATGTAGTGAACGAGATAGAAGCATCGGCTTCCAGCCAGTTGGCCATTTTGTGCGTTCCTGTAAACATCAGCGAATTCCGTGTAAATTTATTGGATGGAAATACACCTGTTCTGTGGTTGTAAGAATCTGACAGGTAAAAGGTGCTTTTTTCATTTCCACCGCTAACTGCCACCGATGTGTTGGAGTTGAATCCTAAATCGTAAGCATTCAACATATTGTTTCTTGCAGGACTGAATGCCGTGGTTGTACCGTCGTAATCTATAATATTCCGTCCGTCATATTTTGGTCCGTATCCCATCCAATCCCAACCATGTCCTTGTTTGGTAGGAGTACCATCAGAATTCAGAAAAAACTGGTCACTGGAGTAACGATAATAGTTGCCGTTGCTATCTTTTTCACCGTAATCAACGTATCCGGGCATTGCTCCAGGACCATATTCATACTGTATGTCGGGCTGGGCAAAAGCATGATCAATACCAAAAGACTGGGTAACTTTTACACCCAGACCTCTTTTTCCCATACCATCTTTTGTTTTAATTACAATAGCTCCGTTAATACCACGCGAACCATAAAGTGCAGTTGCAGCAGCACCTTTCAAAACCGAAATCGACTCGTAATCATCAGGGTTCAGGTTTTTTAGCTGGTTCCCAAAGTCGTTTGAGCTGCCCGACCAGTCAGCGTGTGCGGCTGAAACATCGTTATCCAGAATAACACCGTCAATAACAAATATTGGTTGGTTATTTCTTGAATTTAGGACCGATACCCCACGAATTTGAATTTTTGTGTTACCAAAAAGACCACCGTCAGAAGCACCAATACTCATACCGGCTGATTTACCCTGCAAAGCCTGTACTGTGTTTACGGTGTTGAGTGCAGCAACTTCTTCGCCATCTACTTCGGTAAAAGCATAACCGATTTTTTTGGTTTCACGTTTAATCCCCAGCGCTGTCACCACTACTTCGTCAATACCAATGGCATCGATAGTAAGCGTTACATCTACTGAAGAGCGGTTATTCACCGGTTCTTCAACTGTAGTCATACCTACAAATGAAAAAACCAAAACCGCATCGCCTGAAGAAACATTCAACCGAAACTCGCCATCCACATTGGTAATGGTACCATTGGCTGTTCCTTTTTCAATCACAGTAGCGCCGGGAATCCCGACTCCCTCTGCATCAGTAACTGTACCCGTTACTGCATGCTGTGCCATTGCTCCTGCTATCAGGGCAAAGCACATCGTAAGTGTTAATAAAATCTTTCGCATAGATTTTTTAATTTAAATTAGAATTTAGACTCACTCTCTCTTTCATTTCACTTTAGTATTTAGTATTATGAATTTTATTCACTAAAAATTCTCTGATACATCATGGCCGTTACACCCAGCAAACCCGATTGTTCCCATATTTCTGATATCACAATCCGGGTGTTGGTGTAAATTTGCTCCAAACAATATTTGTTAAGTGATTGCTGAATGGGTGTAAGCACAAACTGATTGGCTGCCGAAACGGGGCCTCCCAGTACGATAATTCCGGGGTTCAGCAGCTGAAGTGTGATGGATAACCCTTTCCCCAAAGCCAGACCTACATCGTGCAACAACTGAATGGAAAATTCGTCGCCGGCCCTGGCTGCCCTAATCACATCCTCGGGCATCAATTCGTTTGTGCGATCTTTGAACTGCTCTGTCAGCTGCGAAACCCTGTTCTCGTGAATTCCTTTGATGGCCTCACGAACCAGCACGTAAGCAGAAGAAACGGTTTCGAGGCACCCACGCTTTCCACAAATACAAAGGTTCCCGTCTTCTTCATACTGAATGTGGGAAAGCTCTCCGGCAAAACCGGTATCTCCGTTATATAGTTTTCCATCGATGATAATCCCCAGGCCCACACCCCAGCTCCAGGTTACAATAATAGCATTACTGAATTCCCTGGCTGCACCAAAAATATATTCGCCGTAAGCCTGCATGCGGGCATCGTTATTTACATAAACAAGCTTGCCGAACTTCTTTTCCAGCCGTTCGCGCACATTGCGGTAAGCTTTGTTTTTAATGGTGAAGTTAGTTCCTTGTTCCTCGTCAATCAACCCGGGCATGGTTATACCCACTCCCATTATCCGGCTTTCATCGATTTTGTTCTTATGAATCAGCTCTTTTGAAAACTTGTGTATTTTTTCCACCAAATGATTGTCGTCGATGGAGGTTTCAAACCTCAGCAACTCAGTAACCGCCTGGTTGTGCGCGTTGTAAATTATTATTTTGCCGCGGTAGCGCTCAATTTCACAGGCAATTACAAAAATGGAATTTCCCGAAAGCCCAAACAATGCAGGTTTCCTTCCGCCACGGGATTCTCCCGTTCCGCGGGATTCAATGTAATTTAACTCCGTAAGCTCATTTAAGAGGGAAATGGCTGTGGGGAGGCTCACACCTATTCTTTTGCTGATAACCGGTCCGGAAAGCGTTTCATGCTTGTAAAGCAGATGCATGATTTTCTTTTTCTGACGGTATTTCTTCAAACCGTTACCGGAGAGTTGGGTTGCTTTATTTTCACGAATTAATATCATTGGACATAGTTGTAAAAACAGGTGCAAGTTAAATAAACATTTTTAACAAATCCAAGTAATTATTAAAATTTTTTAATAAGATTTTATTTTTTACAAAAAATCACCTTTTTTATTGACATCTTATTATAAAATATAAGTAAGATATAACTATCTGATATTACATTCCGCCGGATTTATTTTTCATGGTTGTGAATATGCCGGGATTTTTCGCATGGGCAAACCCATTTTTTTCATAGATTTGACTGTATATTCAAAAAGAAAGAGGAGATGAAACAGGTATTAAGCAGAGTTTGGGCCACCGTTGCCCTGGTATTTTTGATTTGTCAGGCCAATGCCGATGTAGAACTTCCCAAAATATTCAGTTCCAACATGGTTTTACAACAGGGAATTGAAATTCCGGTTTGGGGTTGGGCAGATAATGGCGAGCGGATAACCGTAACGTTTAACGGACAAACCGTACGCACAAGGGCAAACAATGAAGGGAAATGGCAGGTTAAATTGCCGGTACAGGAATATGGCGGTCCGCATAACCTTATTATAAAAGGTAAGAATACCATTGAATTGCAAAATGTGATGATTGGTGAAGTATGGGTTTGTTCGGGTCAGTCGAACATGGAATGGCGCGTTGACAACAGCAACAACGCAGAGGAAGAAATTGTTGCTGCCAACTATTCCAAAATCAGACTGTTTACTGTACCAAAAACTGTTGCTCAGTTTCCACAGGATGATATTTCCGATGGCGAGTGGGTTGAATGTTCACCCGAAACCGTAGCGGGTTTTTCGGCCGTTGGATATTTTTTCGGAAGAGATTTACATCAGGAATTGAATGTACCCATCGGACTTATTCATACATCGTGGGGTGGGACAGTGGCGGAAACCTGGATCAGTCCGAACACCATCAGCAGCGACCCCGATTTCAGGGGAAAACTGAATGATTTACAGCAGATGGATTTGGAAAGCTACCGGAAAGCCCGGCTTGACCAAATAAGAGAATTGCTGGGCGGTGAAGTTCCGACCGAAGACCAAGGAATGGCTGACGGTAAACCGTTGTGGGCAAGCCTCGATTACAGCGATGGCCACTGGCGCAGCATCAAAACACCCATGTACTGGGAAAACCAGGGATACATCGACATTGACGGTATTGGCTGGTACCGCAAAGAGATTCAGTTAAATGAAGAATATACCAACGCCAACCTCACCCTCCATTTGGGAAAAGTGGACGATTCGGATATTACTTTTATTAATGGTATCGAAATCGGAAGAACTGAAAACAAATACGACGAAGACCGCATTTATACCATCGACAAAAAATACCTGAAACCAGGGAACAATATGATTGTAGTACGTGTGCAGGACACCGGTGGAAATGGCGGTATCTGGGGCGATCCGGAAAATCAGTTCCTGGCTATTGGCAATGAAAAGATGGACATTTCCGGCGACTGGAAATTCCGGATTTCTAAAGCCGAAGTAAGTTCGGTGAATGTGGGGCCAAACTCATATCCAACGTTATTGTTTAATGCGATGATTAATCCATTGATTCCTTTCGGAATAAAAGGTGCCATCTGGTATCAGGGCGAATCGAATGCCGGACGGGCAAAACAGTACCAGCGCGTTTTTCCGGCACTGATAAACGACTGGCGCAACCACTGGCAACAAGGTGACTTCCCGTTTTTGTTTGTTTCGCTGGCGAATTACACACAGCCGCCAAATGAGCCTGGCGAAAGCGACTGGGCAGAACTGCGCGAGGCACAAACCAAAACCCTTTCGCTGCCAAACACCGGAATGGCGCTGGCCATCGACATTGGCGAGGCCGACGATATTCATCCGCGTAACAAACAGGATGTGGGAAAACGCCTGGCGCTGAATGCCTTTAAAATTGCTTACGGAAAAGAAGTGGTGCATTCCGGCCCCATGTACGAATCCGTTGAGTTTAAAGATGGAAAAGCATACATTTCGTTTTCTGAAACAGGCTCGGGACTTGAAGTGCAAGACCGTTACGGATACCTGAAAGGTTTTACCGTTGCCAGCCCCGACCGGAAATTTCACTGGGCAAAGGCAGAACTGGTTAACGAGAAAACCGTTGTCGTTTATTCCGAAGAAGTTCCGAATCCGGTTGCGGTGCGATACGGCTGGGCCAACAACCCCGACGATGTAAATTTGTATAATAAAGAAGGACTGCCGGCCAACCCGTTCAGAACCGATGACTGGCCGGGAATTACGAAATAAATTTTAATTCGATTTAATAATGAGAATACTGATATTATCTGTTTTATACCTTTTTCTGGCAAGTTGCACATTTAAAGGAAATGTGGAAACCGAAAAATTTAAAACCGTTTCCACACAAGAGGACAAGGAAATTCTGGAACAAATTTTTGAGTTGTTTGCCGAAGATACAAATTCACCCACTTCAGTTTTGATGGTAAAACTGGGAACTTATTTTATGGAAACACCTTACGTGGCACACACCCTCGAAACAGGAGACGAGGAACAACTGGTGGTGAATTTACGCGGGCTGGATTGCACCACACTGGTTGAAAACTGCCTGGCGCTGGCCAAAACCATTCAAAGCGGCGAACATACCTTTGAGCAGTTTACCAAAGAGCTGAAAAATGTACGGTACCGCAGCGGAAAAATTGACGGTTACCCGTCGCGGCTGCATTATACCACCGACTGGATTTTCGATAACCAGCAAAAGAAACTGGTGCGAAACCTGTCCAAAGAAATCGGGGCCACTCCTTATCCAAAAGAAATAAACTTTATGAGCACCCACACCGACAGCTACCGGCAGTTGAAAGACAGCAGCCACCTGGTTCAAATTATTGCTCAAAAAGAAGATGACATCAATTCCCGTCAGCATTTTTATATTCCGGAGGAAAAGCTGGCTGAAGTGGAAAACCAGCTGATGGATGGTGACATTGTGGGCATTACCACAAGTATCGAAGGGCTCGACATTTCGCACATGGGGATTCTTATACGCAAAGCCGGACGCATTCAACTGTTGCACGCCTCCTCATCGGCTGAAAAGGTGGTACTTTCAGACGAAACCCTGGAAGAGTATCTGCTGAGCAGCAGGTCGGCCACGGGAATTATGGTGGCCAGGCCGCTGTAAGAGGTTCAAAGTTTGGAGTTTAAAGTAATTTACTGGAATACAGCCTATGTGGGTAGGTTTTTTTTCTAATCTAGTTCTCGTATAAATCCCATTTTTTCAGGATGGTCAGAAATATAAACATTTCCATCCAATTTTCTCAGCATAAAAAGGGCGATAATATCCCCTCCTGCAGCCCAGGTAAAAAAAATACCAAAACTTAAAATTCCTCCGTGTCCTGTTATTATTCCTGTTATCGAAGGTATAATCCCCATAACAATCAACGGCATTGCTCCTCCAATTTTATAATGCTTTACTTTTAGCGGTTCTTTGCAATGACAATAAGGAGTCAAAAATTTCCATTTTACTCCAAATTTTATAGATTTTAATCCATTCGATGCAAAATATCCCCATGGCAATCCATGTAGCAACTCATGTATAATAATCCCGCCAATCAAAACATATAAAAAATAATCATCAAATATTTCTTTACTTGTTTTAAATGTTTCATAATCCCAAATCAGAACATAAGGTAAAAAAATCATTGCAGTTATTGGAATTATCATCAGCAAAGCAATCAAGTTCACTTTTCCAAATCCCATCGTATATTCTTTAAACTCCTTAGTCTCTTGTCTAATAGTATCCTCCATAATCTATTCAAATTAGCCTGGTTTATAATTAATATAGAATTTTTCGTAGCGGATTTCGGAGAGCGTTCCTGTTCGAAGGACATGGAACGGCGATGCGAGAATCCGTAGTTGGCGTACCACCGAACCCCGCCCTGCAATATGTACTTTATTAACGCCTGGTTTTTCGATATTCAATTTATTGTTTTTCAAATGTCTCTAATGCATCTGAGAATCCATAACAACGTTCATTAGTAAAATCAATTGTTAAAGCATTATCAGTTATCGAATATTTATGATTTGTTGGATGAACACCGATGTATAATTTACCTCTATATCGAATTTCTATTGAATCACTTGTCAAATTATAATCAAAATGGTCATGGTTTTTGTAAAAACTGGTTTGATTTACAAATTCGAGTGTGTCTATATTATTAGTCGATACCCAAACTCCAATTAATTTTTCTTGATTTAACTCAAGTTCATCTTTAGAACAATTAGTAAAAACAAAGCCAATTACGACTAAAAGTCCCCAAATGGTTTTTATAGATTTCATAATTCAATTTTAAAATTAGAAAGAGTATCTATATGATGCAATTAACTTTCATTAGGTTGCGTTTAAACTTGGCGTTAACGGTCGGCGGTATGAAACGTTGCGCATTTTGAAACACAAACTTATCAGCCCGCTAAGCTGTTGATTAAATGTTATATTGCTCAAATATAGCACTATCCGCGCAATGTTTTATGACCGCGTGTTAGGGGCTGGTGTTCATTCATTTCTGTCTGTTTATCAATTATTTAGCTGTCATTTCACTGTCTTTTTCAATCCGCACCAACCTATCCACGAAGCACAAATTTATTTTGCTTTTTTGTGGGAGGGCAACCCTAAAACCGCCCTTAAAGGCGGTTACTTGGGCTGGCTTTGTAAGCTCTTTGGTAAGCTTTGGTCGTGTGTTTGCTTGTGGGGCTTGCCAATGTGCTAACAAATAGGGTGGGCTTTCTAATGATTTTAAGAACTAAATTTTATATAAACAAAAATTCAACAACATTGCCCAGATTGAATGGGAGGACACTTTTCTGTTCCATACGAACAAAACACGCAACAATCGCCCTGTTTTGGTTTTAAAACGGTATGGCAATTTTTACATTCATAAAAGAACTGGCAGGAACCCTCCGGCATTTCTTCTTCTTTTTGATGCCCGCAATTTGGGCAGGTTATGATTGAATGGTATTGAATTTTCATTTCTTTAAAGTTTTCAACAAACAGTTTTGCATTCTTTTTCAATCCTTTCATTCTCAATTTGAAAGGTTGTGTGTCCTATCCCGAATTCGTGTTCAAGTTTCTCCTGTAATTCAGCAATAAATTTATCATGATACCCTTTGGGCATTATCAGGTGGGCGGTTAAAGCTATTTGGGTGGTGCTCATTGCCCAAACATGTAGGTCGTGAATTTCTTCAACACCTTTTTGTGCCAACAGTAATTCCCTGACTTTTTCGAGGTTGATGTTTTTAGGTACGGCATCCAGCGCCAAATCTATGGAATCGGTAAACAAGCGCCAGGTGCCCCAAAGGATGACCAGGATGATGATAAAACTCATTACCGGGTCAATCCATTCGATTCCGGTGAGGTTAATCAATAATCCGGCAACAACCACTCCCAACGACACCCCGGCATCGGCAGCCATGTGCAGGAATGCTCCTTTGATGTTCAGGTCGACTTTTTGGCCTTTCATAAACAGCAAAGCCGTAATGGTATTGATTACCACGCCTATTCCGGCAACAATCATCACTTGAGTACCTGCCACGGGTTCGGGATTTTTGAATTTCCCTATGGCATCCCAACCGATGGCTATTACTGCTCCAAAAAGCAATAGCGCATTGAGTATCGATACAAGGATGGTTGTTTTTCGAAGACCGTATGTATATTTCCCTTTTGGCTTTATAGAAGCAAGCCGGATTGCTGCCCAGGCAAAAATCAAACACAGAACGTCGCTGGCATTGTGACCTGCATCGGCTAATAATGCTGATGAGTTGGCTGCCAGACCATAAAATATTTCAACAGCAACAAAGGCGATGTTTAAACCAATGCCAATGGCAAAAGCTTTTCCGTAACTTTTTTGCGTAGTATGTTCATGCGCGTGTGCCATAATTGATTACTTCGAAAGTTTTAAAATCCTCACTGCCCCGCGCATCACAAAGGTGAAAACAATGCCACCAATGACCAAATCAGGCCATTTGCTGTTTAGTAAATACACCAGCATACCGGCCAGGATAACCCCGCCGTTCACGATGATGTCGTTGGAGGTGAATATGGCGCTGGCCTGCATGTGCGCTTCTTTGCTTTTGGCTTTGTTGATGAGCCACAACGAAACCAGGTTTCCGGCAAGCGCCAGGATGGAAACAATAATCATCCACTGAAAAAGGGGCGTTTCGCTATTGCTGAAAAAACGTCGCAGCACTTCGGCAAAACCCAGCGTAGCCAGCCCCATCTGGAAATACCCGCTGATTTTGGCTACTTTTTTCTTTCGTGAAATGGCCGCACCCACTGCAAAAAGGCTGAGCCCGTAAACAATAGAATCAGCCAGCATGTCCAGAGAATCGGCCACAAGTCCCATGGAGTGCGAAATCCAGCCTGTGGTAATTTCCACCACGAAAAAGGTAAAATTGATGCCCAGCACCCACCAGAGTATTTTCAGCTGTTGTGAATCGTGTGCACCGGGCGGTAATTCCGTTTCGGTAGTATTTCCGAGTTTGTCACCTAATTTTAGCTGGCTGATTGCCTGGTGGATTTCATCCACAGGGCCTGAATGATATACCTCCAGCTTCCGGTTTTCAATATCAAAAACTAGGTTTTTAACGGATGAAAGCCCTTCCAGCTTCATCCTGATAAGGGATTCTTCGGAAGGGCAATCCATTTTGCTGATGGTAAATACAGATTTGAACATGTTAACTATTCTTTATGTAACACCACGTTTAACGGAATAAAGACACCTACTTTCAAGCCCCAATTAATATCATCAACAGGTGTAAACAGGAATACAAAGGCATTTCCCACGTTACCCAATTTGAAATTGGGGCCGGTCTGAAGTATGAATTTTTTTTCATCAATCATATACTCTTCCGCCAAAACCCACGATACAGGAATCTTTTTGTCGAAGCCGACAAACCAATATTCGTTAAAATTGTAGATGGCGTTGGCAAAGGGCGTGTATCCTACCGAAAGATAGGTTTTATTATTAAACATGGCGCCTAACTCGGTATGGATACGTGTTATTTCCGTCTTGTTACCGTCAAAATCGTACATCACAAAAGGGTTAACACGTACCCCAGCAATTACTTTTAACCGTTCGCCCTCCTGTGCATCCACGGTGAATAACCAGAAAAGTACGAGGGTTAATAATAACAGTAGTTTTCTCATTTTATTAATTTTTTAAGATGTTTGTAACATTTATCTTATACAACATTAAAGATTCTTAATCACCTTTTCAAGTTTCGACCTGATTTCGCCAGCAATTTCACTTAATTTGTCATTTTCAACCGCCAGCATCGAAGCCAACGGGTCAATGGCAGCTACTTCTGTTTTGCCATTGTCCAGTTCCTGCAAAATTACATTGCAGGGTAGCATAGCACCTATTTTGTTTTCCGCTTTCAATGCTTCATGAGCAAAGGGTGGATTGCAAGCCCCTAAAATTTGGTATTTTTTGAAATCTACGTCCAGCTTCTTTTTTAATGTAGCCTGTACATCAATTTCGGTCAACACCCCGAAACCTTCTTTTTTTAGTTCTTCGGTTACAATTTTAATGGCTTTGTCGAAACCGTACTCTGTTGTTTTTTCAATGTAATACTTCATGATATTTTTATTTTACATTAAATCTTTTTTTCGTTCTTCAAACTCCTGTTTGTTTATTTCGCCACGGGCGTAGCGCTCTTTTAAATAATCGAGCGCCGACTTACTTTCGGGTGGGTTGCCGGGGCGGTTATTTTGACTCATTCCTTTAACAACCATCCAAACAACGGCAATTACGATAATGAGCCCTATAACCCACCACCAGCCCATTCCCATTCCCCATCCGTGACACCCAAATCCATCCATCATAACATTCTCCTTTCTTTTTATCGCTTGTTTTTTTAAAAACCGAACTGGTGTTTACCAACAATTGCTGCGACGTGACATCATCATCTGTTTACGAGAATTCATTCCCATATTACCTGCATACCAGCAGTTTTCCGACATATCCCACCAACTGTAATTATTGTTGTTAAAGTAGGTAAGCTGCTTTTCAGTAAGAAGTTTTTTTACCTGAACTTTTGTCTCCAGGTTGATATCCTCAATTTTTTCTTCCTTGTCGCGGATAGTGCTTCTCAGTGATTTCACCTTTTTTACATCCAGCTCAGGATTTGAATTAGCAGCCCGGTATTCCATTCTCAAACTGCGAAGCTCGTTTTCAATCGGCAGCTTTTTCTCGTAACTGTTTTTACGTAGCTCATTGATTTCCGTAATTTGTTCGGCTGATAAGGCATATTCCGCCGGGGTGTTGTAATTCCACCATTGGGCATCAGCGGTTGCCGACCAATTTGAGTTACAACAATGCGGCTGCGCCATTGCCTGCGATGCAGAAAAAATAATTAATCCCGCGATAAAAAAAGTCAATTTAAAATTTCTTGTTTTCATAACAAATAATTTTTAATGTTAAACATTCCAATAATTTCAACATCAAAATTACCAATAAGTTAGTGCAACACTATTGCAAAGTTTAATCACAGCGTGGACACACGCCGTTAATAATGAATTGCGCATTATCATAGGTGTATCCTTCAGGCAGTTTAATGTTGGGAATTGGAAGTTCTTTCATGCAACGTGTCCTGCCACAGCGCGTACAATAAAAATGAACATGCAGGTCATGTATATTACATGTACAATCCTCATCACAAACAGCATACTTCACCGAGCCTGAACCATCATCAACTGTATGCACGATGAAATTGTCTTCAAATGTTTTTAGCGCCCGGAAAATGGTTGAACGCTCCACTTTTTCAAATCGTTGCTCCAAATCTGCCAGGCTCAACGCTTTGCCCGAATCAGTAAGTGTTTTGTAAACCAATGTCCGCATGGCTGTTGGTTTGACGTTTTTCGATTCAAGTTTCTTTTCAATTTCATTATTATCCATTCCTACAAATATTTATGAGACAAATATTATTCGACGCTTTTATACCCCAAATTTACATAAAAATGTTTAATAACCTTACGGGATTTATCTTTACAACTTCAATTGCTGTACTACCCACATCTTTAATTACTTGACTCCTTCAAATACTTCAAAATAATTGGAATTGTTCTGAATTGTAAATTTGAAAATACATGAATTCATTTTTGGATTAAATCCCCCAAAATGATTGTCATTTTGATTGTGTTGGGTATTCATGTGATTGGTCCAGGCGTTCCATTGGTCAGTTCCCGCCCAGTTGCTGTTGCCCCAACCTTGATTCATATTTCCCCAGCAATTGCCATCGTTCATCCAGGCGTTATTTGTCCAACCGGATTGGCGGTTTGTGCAAAAATCATAATTATTGCGATTATGTCCATATTCAGCAAAAAAATCTTGTCCGGTATAACACACCATAATGCTGTCATAGTTTTGGTATAGTTGCATTGTAAAGGTTGAATCAAAATTGTAGGACAAACAATGCATACTAACTAAGCTATCGTTTATTAGCGTTACATTTAATGTCGCCGGACTGGACTGATTAGTAGCTGTACTCTTAAGAGTACCTGTATATGTGCCGATTACGCTGGAAGCTAAAGTATTATCCAAGGGTGTTTCTTCTTCCTTGTTACATGAATAAAAAAGGAATCCAACTACTGCTACCATTAAAAAAATAACTTTTGTATTTTTCATGCCAGTAAATAATTTATTTCGTTTCATTTTTCTATCCTCCTATTTTATTCCAATATAAATCCTGCATTTTTAACTTTTGCCTCCAATTCGCTATACGCAATTTGTTTTGGATTGTATTCAATCAGTACCTGGTTCGATTTACGATATAACTTAAAATCTTCAACACCTTTAATTCCGTTTAACAAAGTCGTCAATTTCTCGTTATCACCTTCTTTATGCTCAACAAAACAGATTACGGTTTTTCTTTCATCAATTTTAATTGTAGTGATTTTATTATTATCATTAAGTTCAGCTTCTATATAGAGGGCAAAAGGTAAATCTGTCAATTTTGTTTCCTCCCCGTTGTATTTAACAGTCATGTTTTTGTCTATCTGAACCGGCATGCAAGCCTGTGTTCCTAAAACACATATTACAATTCCGTCGTCACCTAATTTTTCACCACCGACTGTTCCAATAATTTTTTCTGTTTCCTGCGCATAGATGTTCGCAATTGATACACCAAAAATCAAGACTGTTGCTTTGATTACATTTAATATCTTGTTCATTTTACTTTTTTTATAAATTTTAAGTTATTGTATGCGAATTTTTTGTTTGATTTCGCTTTTCTGAAAGCGGGCAAGTTGCCTTGCCTGCCTTCAAAAAAAGCATCTAAATCTGTTACAATCCTTTGCTATTCAGAAAGGAATTGATTTTATATGAACCACTTGACTGGTTGTATGCATGTAAGGCTGAATTTGAACTAAACAACAATTCCATTTCAGAATAAAGTGGGTCGTCAGCGGGAATAACATCCTTAAGGTTGCTAAATGTCAGGCTTTTAATTTCCCCACTTCCGTCTTTGCTGAAATAGTATTTTGTTCTTTTTTTTGTGCCTGTAAATGGAGAATGAGATACTACTTCTTCTCTGGTGTAAATCCATAAACCACTTTTATCTGCCAAAGTTAAGCGGTCATTATTAAAAAAACGGAAAAATTCTCCATTGCAAAGTTGATAACCAAATATTTCGTCCTTATTCAAATCAGTTTTTTCACCATTTTTAATTACTGTTACGTAATCTTTTTTGAAAAAATTGTTTGGTTTTATTTTTCCGTCTTTTGTTGCACAGTTAATTGAAACTTCCATTTTGCCATTTGTGTAATCTTCATAGGTTTTGTAAACCCCACATTTTTGTGCGCTTACAGTTAGCCCCATTACAGCAAAAAATGCTGCTATTATTATTTTAAAATTATATGTTTTCATATTGATAATATTTAATTGAAACCTAAATTGTTATTTTAATATTTTGCTTTTGGGAGGAATTAAATACTATCTCAGCACAAAAACACCTGTAGTTGTGCCCTGTTTAAAGCAAACTTAGGTGTTGAAAATGTATTTAAATGGTTATGAATTTTTTGTCGGTTTATATTTAAGATGAAATTCTCATTACCACATGTTAAAAATGGGCAGTTAATGATTGGCTTTACTTTATTGCTAATTTTTTTTGAGGCATTAAAAAAGGTATCGACTATTTTAAATGAAATAACCTTTGTATGGCAACCGGAACAAGGAGTATCACAACATTTTTCAGAGGTTTTATCAAAATAAATTGAAAGTAGTTTGCTGTTACAAAAGTTCTCCTGTATGGTCACCCCTGTGATAGTTAAGGTGAAAAACACGGCAAATGTAATATGAATCATTTTTTTTAACATGCGAAAATTCATTATATTAAAATTTCATTTCTCCGATTCATTCTATGTAAATAATGCTTAGCGTCACCTGCTTCTCCAAAAGCAACTTTGCCATTTGCCAGGTTTATTCTGGCTACCGTACAACTTTGACATTCAACCGGGCTTTCGGCAATACAGGGTTTATTATCATATAAATTGTAATTTTTCCGGTATGATTGCGGGGTTATATTCGGCATAAAAACATTTGCCGCTATCTGAATGGCTTTTTCCCTGCCCAATTTATCTATCGATTGCAGTGCGTTTGATGCGGCAATATTTATGTCTTTCATCATAATCCTTATTATTGCCAACACTTTTAAAGTTAGCTCAAATCGGGCGTTCAAAGGCATTAATGTATTACGTTGTTCAAAGAGAGGTGTTTCTTTGTGTTCAATATAGGGTCCAATACCACACATATCGATATCAATAGCTTTCATAAACAGAATATCATCTGCAATATGGCTTATGGTTTGCCCGGGTAACCCAACCATAATCCCCGTGCCAACCTGGTAACCTGTTTTTTTTATTACCCGGAGAGATTCTATTCGTTTTTCAAAAATATGTAAAGAATCATACGGGTGAATTTTATTATACAGTTCTTTATTTGAGGTTTCAATCCTAAGCAAATATCGGTTTGCGCCACTTTCGAACCATCTTGAATAGGTTGATTCATTTTGTTCTCCACAGGACAGGGTAATTCCAAAGTTGTTACCTGTAATCTTACGGATTTGTTTGAGCAATCTATCTACACGGTTTTCAAACTCCCTGGATTTAACTTCACCCGACTGCAATACAATTGAACCATAATGCTCATCAAAAGCGAATTGAGCTGCCTGGATTATTTCCCGGTCTGATAAAGAATATCTTTGAACGTTCTTATTGCTTTTTCCTATCCCACAATAAAAACAGTCTTTGGCACACAAATTCGAAAATTCAATCAATCCTCTTAAATAGACTTTATCTCCTATTTGACCTGATTTTACTTCTTTCGCCTTTTGATATAAAAATTTTGTTTCGGATTGATTTGCATATAATAGTTCAATTATATCATCTTTAGAGAAATCATTGTTTTGTAATATGTTTTTTATGGAAGTGTTCATCTTTAATAGCTTGATATCAATTGAAAGTACGCTTATTCGTTTAATTTCCAGTTAATTTCTCATCACTCTCATGGCATTAAAAACAGCAATCAAAGCAACGCCCATATCGCCAAAAACGGCTTCCCACATGGTGGCAATCCCGAAAATTCCCAATACAATAAAGGCTGCTTTAACCCCTAGGGCAAAAATGATATTTTGCCACACGATATTTCTGGTTTTCCTGGCAACATCCATTGCAACAGCAACTTTCGAAGGCGAATCGGTCATCAATACCACATCGGCGGTTTCAATTGCCGCATCGGAACCGAGTGCGCCCATAGCAATTCCCACATCGGCACGGGCAAGTACAGGGGCATCATTTATGCCATCGCCCACAAAAGCAACTTTGCTGTTCTTGTTCAGCATTTTTTCAATATGCTCAACTTTGTTTTCAGGAAGCAATTCGGCATAATATTCTTTAATGCCCAGCTTTCGGGCGAAAATACCCGCGGCATACTTGCTGTCGCCCGTGAGCATTACCGTTTTAATACTTTTTTTGTTTAAACGTCCGATGGCTTCAATGGAATCCTCTTTCAAACTATCTGATATAACAATGTAGCCAGCATACTTCCTGTCAACCACAACATGCACAACCGTTCCTTCAATTTCACATTTGTCATGCACTATATTTTCTTTATGAAGAAGCTTGTCATTTCCAACAAAAATTTCTTTGTTATCTATGTACGCTTTAACCCCATGCCCGGATATCTCTTCAACTTTCCCGATTCTCGAATTGTCAATATCCAACTTATGTGATTCGAGTATAGATTTTGCAATCGGGTGATTGGAATTATATTCGGCATACGCCGCGTATTCTGATATTTCTTCCTTTGAAAAGCCATTCGAGGTAACTATTTCTGTTACCTTGAACTCTCCTTTTGTAAGTGTGCCTGTTTTATCAAACACCACAGTTTTAACCTGGGTAAGTGCATCTAAAAAGTTGGAACCCTTCACTAAAATGCCCTTGCGGGAAGCCCCGCCTATTCCTCCGAAGTAGCCAAGCGGAATGCTGATTACCAGTGCGCAGGGACATGAAATGACCAGAACTACCAATGCCCGGTAAATCCAATCGCTAAAAGTTGCGCCGCTTAGTAAAAGCGGAGGTACAACGGCAATCAAAAGGGCTCCAAAAACCACTACGGGCGTATAATATTTGGCAAACGTGGTGATGAATTTTTCGGTCTCAGCTTTTTTGGATGTGGCATTTTCAACCATCTCAAGAATTTTTGAAATAGAAGAATCCTCAAAAAGCCTGGAGACTTTAACCGTAATTAAACCGGATTGATTTATCATGCCCGCTAATACTTCATCGTTTGGATTTATTTTACGCGGTACACTTTCCCCTGTAAGCGCTGAGGTATCCACAAAGGAATTCCCGTCAATTACCAGTCCGTCCAACGGAACTTTTTCACCAGCCCTTACAACTATTTCATCCCCGAGGTTCACATCTTCCGGTGAAACTTTTATTATATCCCCGCCATCTTTCAGATTGGCATAATCGGGTTTAATTTCAAGAAGCGATTTTATTGACCCGCGGGAACGGTTTACAGCGATATCCTGGAACAGTTCGCCAACTACGTAAAATAACATAACAGCAATTGCTTCGGGCATTTCATGTATTGCGAAGGCGCCCAGGGTTGCAACCGACATTAAAAATTGCTCGTTAAAAACCTGTCCCCGGTTGATGTTTTTAACAGCTGATGCAAGAACATTCCAGCCCACGATAAGGTAGCCCGTCACGAATACCGCATATTCGGCAAGATGAAAAGGCGTATTGTGAAGCTCCTCTTCAAAAATCAGGCCTGCCACTAAGAGCAGGATACCTGAAATTGCTTTAATAATTGTCCATTTGTTTTCAGCAAGTTCACTTGACGAAACAATTGTTTTTTGATTATTATTATCTTCAATTTCAACTTCCGGTTCAATCTCTTTAATTGTGCTTTTTACCTTTTCAAGGTCATCGGTATCTATTGTCATTGAAGCAGTGGCGAAATTAACGCTCACAAATTTTACTTCCTGGAGTTTACCGACGCCGTCTTCAATCTTTGCCGCACAGGAGGCGCAGTCCAGGTTTTTTAATTTATATTTTTTCATACCATTGTTTTTAAAAGTTTTTCCGGATGAACGATAAGTTGTAAAATAGCAGGTCACTATTTGTTTCATAGCAACCTGCCGTTCACCCGCCGATTATTATTCGCCGTTTTCCAATCCCGTTTTTACCCGGTAAGCTTTTTCAACATTGGAAACATAAATAATCCCGTCACCGGGGTTTAATGTTTTTCCATATTCTGAAATGATACTTACCACCGTATTAACTTTTGCTTTCTCAATAACCATCACAATTTTGGCCATTGGACTATCGGTAACAGAAAATTTCTGCGAAACAAATGCGTTTTCATCTTGCAGTTTTCCCGTACCTTCTGCCGAAGAAAGCGTAATGTTCTCAAAATCATTGTCGATTAAATGGTGAACAATTTCATTCACTTTATTTGGTCTTACAAATGCTTTTATTTCTTTCATAATTTTATTGTTTTAATCATCATCTCCGGTTTCTTCTTTCTTCATATCAGCCAATAAATAGTAGGCTGTATTCAAAACTACCTGTGTGTTATCAGGCAACGAATTTATCAAATGTATTTCCGTATATCCATCGTCTTTCAGTCCGGGAATAACTTCGACCATTCGGAAGGCCATACTATTTTCTTCCGCATTATCTTCATTGTCGGCATGGATTTCTTCATTTGCAGGTTCGTCCTTTTCTCGTTCTTCAAGAGCCTGATTGTCCAGTATAAAAATGTATGATTTTGTCCCCTCCGTAACAATAGCATCATTGGGCAAAGCCCTGGTATATTTTTCATCTGTATGCAAATGCCCCGAAATGTACATGCCGGGTATAAGCCCAGAAACTTTTTCATTAATTTTTGCATGGATATGAACTGCCCTTGAATTGGCCTCAAACTCTTTTCCAATGGCAAAAACGGTTGCTGTTAATTCTTCATCGGGGCGGTTCGAAACCGTAAAATGAACTTTCTGGCCTTCTTTTACCAGATGCACATCTTTTTCATAAACCATAAAATCGGCATGAATTGCGGTGTTGTCAGTTATTTCAAGCAGTATGTCTTTTGCATCAACATAAGAGCCTACTTTTATATTAACTTCATTTACAAAACCGTTTATTGGTGAATTAATGTTTATGGTATTTGAAATATTGCCCTGCATAATTTTATCGGGCGAAAGATTCAGCAATTGCAGGCGTGATTTTAATCCTTCGTATTTTGCTTTTGCCGTATTGTATTCCGCTTTTGCCTGTTGGAAGTCTCGGCCTGCACCAACATTGTTTTCAAACAATTCTTTTTGGCGTTCAAATTCCTGTTCCAGAAATTCAAGCCTGTTGGCAACTTCGACAAAACTTTCCTGTAAGGCAATGTAATCCGGATGTTCAAGTACTGCCAATAATTGCCCCTTGCTTACCCGGTCGCCATGGAATACTTTTATCTCTTTTACATTCCCGCCAATAACGGCTGTAATATCGGCGCTGTTTGCAGGAGGTACTTCGAGTTGCCCGTTTGTCTTTACTACCGTGGTTAGGTTGCGCATTTGAAAAGACCCCAATTTTAATTTCAGGGCTTCCCGTTGGTTTTTATTTAATATCACAATGCCTTCGGGGCTATGTTCTTCGTGTTCTTCGCCTTCTCCGGCTGTTTTGTTTTTTGTGTTGCACGATATTAATGTGGCGATTGCCATCAATGCTATAATTATTTTTGTCTTCATCATTACTCAATTTTGTTGATTATTTACCTGTTATGAATTTTAATTGGGCAGACAATTCGAAGTATTCTGCCTGTTGCATTAAAAAGTCTTGTTTTGTCCGTATGGCTGCTTCTGTGTTCTGAATAAACTGGACATAGTCGATACTGCCTAAACGGTACGCCAGGTTGGAAGCCTGAATTTGTTCGTCGGCCAGAGGCAATGCTTCTTTTTGATAATAGTTGATAACCTGTTGCAAAGTAAGGTAACGGCTGATTTGCTGGTTGTACCCGGCTTTCAGTTCCAGTTCCTTTTGCTCGTACTGTTGGTTTGCAATTTGGAAGTCAATTTTTGAAGCTTTGGTTTTGCCCGATTGTGAAAAGAAAGCCAGCGGGACAGAAATACCTACTTCCCATCCATAAAATCCTGAATTGCCGTCAACCGATTGCCATTTATAACCCAAGTCTAACTTTGGAAGGAAATTGGCCTTTTCAGCTTTCCACGCCGATTCTGCTACATCAATTCCGGTTGAATAGTAATCAAGTAAAGGGCTTGCACCCAAAGAATCAGTTCCTGAAACAAGTTCAAAAACATATTGTCCTAAATCCTGAGTATTCACATCAACAGCCCCCGGATATAGCAGGTATTGGTTAAGGATTTGCAAGCTTGCCAAATAGTTACTTTCGGCTTTCCTTAAATTCACCTGCAATTCTTTGTATTTGGCCGATGCCGAAAGATATTCGATTTTTGAAGTTGCCTGTGTATTGTAACGCAACTCCGCAGCTTTCTGAAAATCGGTGTACAAGGTGTCAAGGTCTTTAAATAGTTGCCATTGCTGTTTGGCATGGACTGCATTGTACCAGGCAAGACTAACATCACGAGCCAACGAATATTCGGTAAGTTCCTGACCGGATAAAGCTTGTTTTGTACGGCTGTTTGCAAGCTTGCTTTTAGCCGGTATGCCGAACAGGTCAATGTCTGTTTGTCCAATCCCGATTTTGTTTTGAATACCCGGTGCGTTGTTGCCTACTTCTTCTTTCCCGGTATAAATCGAAGTCGTTCCCAGTTCGTATGCCGTAGCTTTTAATGCTTCCTGTTTGTCAACTTCCAATTTGGCTGCCTTAATTGCCGGATAGTTTTCTTTTGCCCTTTCAATGGCTTGTGGCAATGTTATCGTAGAATCCTGCGCATTGGCATTTCCTGAAATTCCCAAACCTGCAATCACAACAAGAACGGTAAACATCCCTAAAGCTGTTTTTGGCATTTTTATTTTTTTAACGCCACTTTCAACAAATTTATAGAGAATAGGTAGCACAATAAGCGTCAACAAGGTTGATGTCAACATTCCTCCAATCACCACAGTAGCCAAAGGGCGTTGAACTTCTGCTCCTGCCGACGTGGAAACCGCCATAGGCAGAAAGCCCAGAATATCGGTTGAAGCTGTTAATAAAATTGGACGGATACGCCGGATTGAACCTTTTTTAATAATGTCGTTTATATGGAGTTTGCCTTCTTCTTTCAATTCATTAAAACCGCTAATCAACACTAAACCGTTAAGTACCGCAACGCCAAACAGGACGATAAAACCTACGCCAGCCGAAATACTAAAAGGCATATCACGCAAATAGAGCGAAAATATACCCCCAACAGCGGCAAACGGCACAGCCACATAAATCATTAGCGTTTGTTTAAACGACTTTACAGCGAAGAAAACCAACATGAAAATTAATGCCAAAGCAAGCGGAACAACCAGCGACAAGCGTTTTGATGCCCGTTCGAGGTTTTCGAAAGCGCCGCCGTAGCGGATATAATAGCCCGTAGGTAAATCCAGCTTTTCATCTAAGGTGGTTTGAATTTCTTCCACAAGTGATTTTACATCCCTACCCGAAACATTAATCCCTACATAAGTTCGCCGGTTGGTATTGTCGCGGCTGATTTGCATTGGCCCCGGCTGATAACTTATTTCTGCCACTTCTTTTAAAGGGATTTGATTACCGTCGGGCAGGTTGACAAAAAGGTTTCGGATGTCGTCAATGCTCTGTCGATGTTCCTCGTCCAGACGCACAACCAGGTCGAACATCCGCTCGCCTTCGTATATGCTTCCGGCAACGCCACCACTGAAAGCCGATTCAACTATGGTATTTAGTTCTTTAATTTTCAGGTTATACCTTCCAAGTTTGTTACGGTCGTAATGAACGGTTATCTGCGGCAATCCGCGTGTGGCTTCAGCTTTTACACCTGCCACGCCTTCAATTCCCGAAACCAGCCCGGCAATTTCTTCGGATTTGGCTGCCAGAATTTCTAAATCGTCGCCATAAAGTTTAACCGCAACATCTTCACGTATTCCGGTCAGCAATTCATTGAAACGCATTTCAATAGGCTGCGTAAATTCAAAATTTATACCCGGCAAAACACTTACTTTTTCCCTTACTTTTTCAATTAATTCGGCTTTCGATTCGGCTTGTGTCCACTGGTCTTTTGGTGTCAATATCACAAATATATCTGCAATGTCCAAAGGCATTGGGTCCATGGGTAAATCTGCCACACCAATCCTGCTTTGAATACTTTCTACTTCATCAGGAAAGTTTTCCAAGACAATTTGTTCCAGTCGGGTGGAAGTTTTTGTTACTTCGGTTAATGAAGTTCCCGGCTTTAAAAATGCCTGAAAAGCAAAATCGCCTTCATCGAGTTTTGGGATAAATTCGGCTCCCATTCTGGTAAACAGAAAACCACCGGAAATTAACAGCACGAATGCGATGGTAATTACAATCCAACTCCTTTTAAGCGACCATCCGATTACAGGAGTATAAGTATTTTCGAGTTTTCCAATTATTTTATCGCCCCAGGTTTTTTTGTCTGTTTTTGGTGGTTGGAGGAATAAGGCTGCCATCATCGGAATGTACGTGAGGCACAATATTACCACGCCCAAAACGGCAAAACCAAAAGTCATAGCCATGGGGATAAACATTTTGCCTTCTACTCCTTGCAAAGCTAAAACAGGTATAAAGACAATCAGAATAATCAGTTGTCCAAAAAATGCCGAGTTCATCATTTTGCTTGCCGAATTATAGGCAATTTCGTTTCGTTTCGCCTGGTCAAGTTTTGTTCCGATAAGGTTTTTACGATGGAGGTAAAATATCATGGCTTCAACAATAATTACTGCACCATCTACCAATATCCCGAAATCGAGCGCCCCCAAACTCATCAGGTTAGCCCACACCCCAAACAGGTTCATCATGATAAATGCAAATAGCAAGGCCAGCGGAATGGTTGATGCCACAATTAAACCGCCCCTTAAATTCCCGAGGAAGATAACCAGCACAAAAATAACAATCAGCGCACCCAACGACAGGTTTTCGGCAACGGTAGATGTGGTACTTTTAATGAGCTTACTGCGGTCAAGAAAAGGTTTAATTTCAACACCATCAGGCAGTGATTTTTGAATTAAAGCCATTCGCTCTTTTACATCCTTAATCACATCGTTTGAGTTTTCGCCTTTCAGCATCATCACGATTCCGCCAACGGCCTCTCCCTTTCCATCTTTGGTAAAAGCACCATAACGGACAAAACTTCCGAATTTCACTTCTGCCACATCGCGTATAAAAACAGGTTGCCCGTTTACATTGGCTACCGGCGTGTTGCGGATGTCATCGAGCGAGCGCATCAAACCTTCGCCACGGATAAAGTTGGCCTGAAAATTTTTCTCAATATAAGCCCCTCCGGTATTCTGATTATTATCTTCCAAAGCCTCGAAAATGTCGGCAATGGTCAGGTTCATGCTGCGTAGCTTATCGGGGTTTATGGAGATTTCGTATTGTTTGCCACGTCCGCCAAAGGAGTTTACCTCAACTACTCCCGGAACCATTGCCATCTGGCGTTTTACAATCCATTCCTGCATGGTGCGCAGTTCCATGTCGTTATACACAGTGTCGTAACCGGGCTGAACTTCAAGCGTGTACTGGTAAATTTCACCCAATCCGGTACTGATTGGCGCCATAAACGGCTCGGCAAATCCTTCCGGGATTTTTTCCTTAATTTCTGCCAGCGCTTCGCTTACCAATTGCCGGGGAAGGTAGGTTCCCATATTGTCCTCGAAAACTATTGTTACCACTGACAGCCCAAACCGGGAAACCGAACGAATTTCGATAACCCCCGGCAGGTTGGCCACCGATAGTTCCACCTGGTAGGTTACAAACTGCTCAATGTCTTCGGTGCCCAGGTTGGGCGCGGTGGTAATCACCTGCACCTGGTTGTTGGTAATGTCGGGCACGGCATCCAATGGCACTTTGGTCATTGACCAGATACCTCCGATGATAAGCCCTATGGTCATTAAACCAATGAGGGCTTTATTTTTTATTGAAAAAGCTATGATTTTGTTTATCATTTGATTTCTTTTAATTATTAATGTGAATCCTGTACAGCATTTTTTTCTATGCGTTCAAATTTAATACGTTCGCAGTATCATGGCAATGCAAGGATGTCTAAGTCAACTGCTCAATATTTAAGAAAGAAAAATGAATTATATTTTGGGTGGTTGCCAGATAGATGCAACGGGACTTGAAATTGCAGGTTCTTTCAATTTAAAATCTATAGTAATTTCAACTAAATTGATAAAGGAAATACTAAAAAATGAAGGAAATGAAAGTGTTTGGCAACAATGACAAAAACAAAACGGGGAACATAAATCAACATCGTTTGTCTGATTTGGACTTTGTTCTGATAATTCCAGCGTAACAGAATTTGTATTGGCAGCATGTACATCATTGCATGGTATGGCTGTTAAAACCATTACATACATTGATAATATTACTGTTACATATTTCATCTGAAAATTATTGTCATTTATAAAGTACAACAGCAAAGATACTCCAAAGTTGATGCAACCGGGTTGCAAAGTTATTTTTTGCAATTTGAACAAATTCCTTTTACTACCATATTTACGCTTTCGAGGGAAAAACTACTGGGGAGGTTTATAGTTGGAACAGGAATGTCGTTTAAACAAAAGGTTTGATTGCAATTTGTGCAAAGAAAATGAACATGCAGGTCTTCGGGTTGGCAATCGCAAGCTTCCTGGCACAAAGCATATTTTACCGAACCCGAACCATCCTCAATCGCATGAATCAGTTTATTCTCCTGAAATGTTTTAAGCGTACGATACAACGTTGCCTTATCCGCTTTTTCAAATTTTTGTTCCAATTCCGGCAGACTGATAGCTGTTTTTTGTTCGGTCAAAACCTGTAAAACCAATTCGCGCATGGCGGTTGGTTTGATGTTTTTGGATTTGAGTTTGTTGTCTATGTCCTTTTTCATTATACTAACTTTAACAATCTCGGTTTGTTCAAAGCTTAAATGTAACAATTATGCACCTGTGCGTAGGCAGAATTGCAGCTCTTTTTCAAGCCTTTGGTTTGGGCGTTGGCTTGTGGGGGCTTGGAAATGTGCTGCAAGGTGGATGGGGTTTCTTTTTTGCGGAGGAAGAAAAAAACAAAATAAATTTCCATCAAATTTGCACTGTCTTATCATAAAGCTAAATCCACTGATATATCATTTTTTATAATTATCATTTCAGGTTGTCGTTGTGTCTTTTTCACTTGCCCCTAACGTTGTTGTAAGGTTCATATATGAATATATTCCAATTATACCAAATCATTGTTTAATTCATTGATTTTTATTGTCATATCCGTTTGTAAATATTTAAAAACGTTTGTTCATAAAAATTCGACTAAATTAACAAAACCCTGTTTAACGGTTTGCTGTTTTACAGCATGTTGCGAGAAAAAATTTCGCTTTCACGGGATTATTCAGAGTAATTGTTTCTGAAAATTTTGTACCCGAAGGCGATGAACTGTTTATTGACAGCTACGTGTTAACCTTTCAGAAATTCTGCACTGGGACCAAACATTTCCGGCGCCATTTCCACATAGAAATTTTTAACACCGCCGGTTTGAGCTGCTTCAAAAAAGTCGGCCCAGTTAACATCGCCCTCTCAAATTGGCACTTGTGCATTTTTTTCGGATAACCAATCCGCAAAAGTGCTCGAATAAACCAGCCCTGTTATTTTCTGAAATAGACCTGTTCAATCTGATTGAAGAACTGAAAATAATGGGTGCTCCCATCAGGTATTCACGCACTAGGCAGACCTACTTTTATACCACTGAATTTGAAATAAAACTTCAGTATTCTCTCTGTTTTGTAAAAAGCAACCAGTTAAAACAAATTTTTGGCGGAAATCAAATAAAAACCGTTTACTCCAATTTTTTTAGAGTGAAGGAAAATAATTTAGTTGCCGGGTAAATCCCAAATTAATTCAATTATTTATTCACTTAAAAATTTAAAAATTATGGAAAAAACATTAGATTTGAAAATGTCTGGAGTTGTTGAACTAGGTAGAGAAGAACTTAAGAAGGTAGAGGGAGGCGGACTTTTGCTGGTTGCAGCAGGATTATTCTTTTCATATGTTCTTCTTGAGGCAGCATTGAATCCACAAGCTCACATCGAGGCTTTTAAAGAGGGTAGAGAAATTGCAAAAAATGAAGGAAACTAAAAACTATAGACATGATTAAGAACAAACAATATACACTTTTAGAGCAAAAAAACTTGGTAAAAGTAAATGGCGGTTCCGAATTAAGTGAAGCTATTATTAGGTTAGCTGGATATTTAAGCGTGAAAGTAGAAGAAGCCTGGGAAGATTGGAAAGAACATTCAGATAAGGCAATTCGTGCGATGCCTTATTAATTAAGATAGAATACCATTAAATTCGAAATTATCTTGATTTTTAAGATAGTATTTGTTATCCAATCTGCACATTTGTTAATTTTAATAAATAAAAGTCAGTAATTTAGATTAATGACTTTTATTTGAGACAATTGAGAATCGAAGAAAAATAGTTACTAAACAATTTTCATTATTTCTGATTTACAGATATATTTGTAGATAATGAATAAGAAAGGAAAGTAGAATTAATAATCAGAAGTATACTAATTAGTAAAGGCAATTTATACAACTTGATTCTTACTAAAAATCTTTAAAGTTTGTTCAATAAAATTATGAATATTAAAATTAAGACGTTTATTCACTTATACCTGTTTTTACTTCTAATTATATGGGGAGCCAATTATGTATTGATGTATGGTGATTCATACTTCAATTTAAGCAAGGTGTTTGCTGCTCTTATTGATGTGTTACCAGGTTATCTGTTTTTGGGTTTTATGTGCGTTCTGGTTTTTTATGTAAGGAGTTTACGAACCAAAAATCGGGATTAGGAGACTATTTTTAAACAAATTGACCTTTTTCGCTCACCAAATAAAGTATAATATTCATATTAAATCTTTTAGGTAAAGAATCCCTTACTGGGGGTGGTTTTGGCCTTGAAGGATCAATAATCCTGACATTCTTTCTTATGTTTACGTGAAACTGGTGGATATTATACACAACTTTGCATTTGAAATGGGTGCAGCTTTAGCCAGATTAAACTTATAAACTCTGTTAAATAACTTTAGTAATGCCCTTTAAGTGATGCCACTATCAGACTGTTTTCAACGATAGTATAAACAAAACGGTGTTCCAATTCGTCCAAAGTCATCTTTATGCCTTTCCCGTTCTTTAAATCCCTCTCGCCTTGTTTTATTACTTCCACAAATTCAGAGTCGTAAGGGCTATCTTCATCGCTTGCTTTAGTAATTTTGTATTTTATTTTAAATGCTTTGAAAACGGCCTTTATAGCTTCTATCTGGGAAGCATCATCGGTATATGCTATAATATTAACTGCCTTCATAATAAGTAATTTTGCAACTATATGCCAAAGATACAAATTGAAAAAGAAAACAGAAAATATAACTAACCATATAGGTAAACAGTTAATTAAATTAGAAATTCTGCACTTGGTTCAAACATTTCCGGTGCCATTTCCAAATAGAAATTTTTAACGCCGCCGGTTTTGGCTGCTTCAAAAAAGTCGTCCCAGTCAATAACTCCCTGTCCGATGGGTACCTGGGCATCTTTTGCAGATGACCAGTCGGCCAGGTGAGCAGAAATAAACCGACCGGGGTGTTTACGGAAATAGTCGGCAGCGTTGTAGCCGATGTTCACCACAGCCACCTGGAACTGCATTTTTACCAACTCAGGATCGAACTGGTTGAGCAGGGCATCGTAAATCAGTTCATCGCCGCGTTTTTCAAATTCCATGTGGTGGTTGTGAAATCCTATTTGAATACCCGCTTTTTTGGTTTTTTCGCCAATGCCATTCAGTTCGTCGGCAGCCCGCCGGTAATCGTCCACCGAAGCATCTTTGGGCAACCAGAAACTGGCCGCCATCATTTGTTTCATGCCCAGTTCTTGAGCCCACTCGATGCGGTTTTCGAGGTGATCGCGCAGTTCGCCCATATTAAAATGCGAACTGGTGCATTTCAGCCCGGCATCTTCAACAATCTTTTTCATTTCCTTTCCGCTCATACGATTCAGCGGTTCGAAACCGGCATTGGAATATCCCAGCGGCGAACACATTTCCACCTCTTTGTAACCCAAACCTGCCATCATTTTCAACGTACCCGGAAAATCTCGAATCAGCTTTTCCCGAATGGTCCACACCTGAAATCCGAACGATTTTGGCTTTTCCATTCCAAAACCAAAAACATTTAACGGAAGTTGACTTGCCAGCACTGCAGCCCCAACTGAAACAGTGGTACTTTGTATAAATTTTCTTCTTGACTGGTTCATCTTATCTTTCTTTAAACTTTGAACATTAAACTTTTGTCGAAGGCATCCCTTTGGGAGAACTCTGAACATCTGACAAACTCTGAACTTTGAACTCTGAACTTTGAACTTTGAACTCTGAACTTTGAACTTTACCCTGTGAAATAAATCTACGATTTAATGCTTCGCATTATTTCACAGGGTGAACTTTAAACTTCTTCCAAACTCCATCCTTTCCGGTATTCCCGTGTAAGGTATTTACTGGCTTCCGGCACATTTGTAACTTCCCGATTCTGTGCATCGTATTTCAGGTTTTTTCCTGAACGAAGTGCAGCCGCATAAAGGTTAACAGCCTCGGTAATCGGCCAGGCTTCGCGGAAACTTCCCTGAAGTTGTTCTCCGCTTTTTACGGCATCGATAAACCGTTTAATTCCTGAAACCTGAACATAAGGATCGTCAATTTTCAAATCTTCAGCCAGTTTTAAATCGCCCGAAAGCACATACGGATCGCGAACATTAAATGATGAAGACATGATAATGCCTTTGTCGCCGGTGAACATCATTCCTTCGATGGGCAGTTCCTTGTTTTGTTCGTAAAATTCTGCCGGAACTGGTGGCCGCATTCCTCCGTCGTACCAGATTAAATCAACCGCAGGTCGGGCACCTTTTGCCGGGTATTTAAAACGAACTTTTGACGCATACGGAAAAGCGTAATTGTTTTGCAGGCGGAAGGCGGTAGCGTTATCACGAAGTCCGCAAACATGACTAAGGTTCGGTTCTATAATGGCAGGATTCTCCAGTTCCAGCGCTTTGAAAACTGTCCATAAGCTGTAATGACCCATGTCGGCCATGGCGCCGCCGCCAAAGTCGTACCAGCCCCTGAAAACCATGTTGGTGTAATTCGGGTGATAGGGGCGCGCAGATTCCGGGCCCAGCCACAAATCCCAGTCGAAACCGTTGGGCAACGTTGGTTTGTCAGACGGAATTTCTGCATATTGCGGCCACACCGGCCGGTTCGACCAGTTGTGTACTTCGCGCAATGTGCCAATTACCCCGCCGTTTATCCAGGTCAGAATCTGTTTCATCGGTCCGTTCGATTCCCAGGGAATGAGGTGGGTAACCACATCCGATCTTTTAGCCATTTCAATCACTTCAAAACCTTCGCGCAGCCGGTTGGCAACGGGTTTGTGCATGGTAATGTGAATGCCCCGTTTTATGGCTGCGGCAGCCATAACCCCGTGCAAATGGTCGGTGGCCATTACTTTTACTGCATCAATGCCTTTTTCTTTTTCAAGCATTTCGCGGAAATCGGCATAGGCCGCGCAACCCTTGTAACTTCCCAATGCCGATGATTTGGCGTAAAATGCATCTACAATTTGTTTACCGTTGTCGAGGCCGCCCGGAATTTTATTGTCGCCACCGGGTTTCCAGTTGGGATTGTCAATGGTTTTTCTGAGTTCGTTAAGCAGCCCGTTGGGACTCCAGTCGTAATACCCAATGGCTTCCTTTTGCGGGTCGCAAACAGCAACTACCTGAGCCTCCGGAATCTGCAGAAGGGCAGGCAATTCGCGCAATCCCTGCGTTCCTGCACCAATGTAGGCTACATTTACCTTGTCACTGGGTGATACATATTTGCTGCCACCCAAAACATGAGCCGGCACAATGGTTAAACCCACTGCTGCCGAGGTTACACCGCCAATAAAACTGCGCCGGTTAAGTGAATTCGTTTTGGATTGGTTTCCGGGGGTCAGGCCGGATTCTGAATTTTTATCCATGATTTTTGGTTTAGAAAAATGATATTTCGGGCTAAATTAGTTTTTAATTTCAAAAATATCAACCCATGGTCACAACTTTCTTTTAATCTGTTCCAGCTCTTTTTTTACGGCTCTAATCTGGTGGTGCAAATGTTCTGTTTCTGTAGGTTCCGGCACTTCAGAAGAAATATAGTGAACGAATTTCCACACTTCGCGGATTTCGGCCAGCGGTAAATCGTAGGGAGCATATTCGGGATTGGTGGAAATCATTCGAAGTGAACTTTTTTCTTTCAGTTCATTTTTAATTTTTTTGAAAACAATTCCCTCGTTCAGGGTCAGCACAATGTAGAGGTCATCGCTTTTTATGTCGTTCAAATTCTGCACAAATTCCCCGGTTACCCAGCTTTTATCAGGAATGGGCAGCATGGAGTCGCCCGAGATTTGAAATGTGCGGTATTTTTTTTCTTTGGAAAGAAAGGGCAGTTGAAAAACCGGAAGTCCTGCAATAAATTCGGGGTCGAAATAGCCGGTGGTGTAGCCGGCTTTTGCTTTAATGGAAACCAGTTCGATGTTGTCCTGGTTGCGGCTGTTTACGGTGGTAGTGAGCACCCGCAGCTCGTTGCCTTTCACAAACACATCAGAGCCGTTTTCAATCAGGTACATCTGGCTTTCCCGCAGCTTCGAGAGGTTTATGCGCAGCAGCGTATCGATGGAAATATGAAACAGGTCGGAAAGGGCAATCAGCACACTTACCGGCGGAATGACTGAACCATTTTCGTAATTGTTTACCCCCGACCGGTTGATGTTCAGCAACTCAGCCAGCCCGCTTTGCGTAACCCGCTTCCTTTTTCGTAAAAATTTGATGTTGGATGACAGGTACATTTTGTTGTTTTTAAATTATTGACTAATTTCCAATCTAAAACACTGATTGAAATGTAGTCAAAATTACGTTGTTTTTCCGGATTGTGCAACAGAAGTGATGTTTTAATATTTCGGTGCGCTGCACCTTTATTCCCAATGTTTATTCGGTGCTACAAAGATTATCGCGGCGCTGCCGCTTTTCCACTAATTAGTTTTTGGTGTAAAATACTCCACAGAAATTCTAAACAAATTTCAGTGAAGAGAAAAGGTGCAGCGCACCTAAAATATTTGTAGTAGTATCTGATTACCTTCGGAAACGGAGGTGCGTAGCACCGAAATATTAATCTTACTACCTTTTTGAAATATCGAACCAACCGGTAAATCCCCCATGAAAACCTATATGGAATTGTATAATTCGCTTTATCGTTTTTAATGAAAAACATTAATTTATTTGAATAGTGAAACTGTTGTACATCTTAATAATGTTTTGTCATTTCCAAACTAATGACTAATTTATAACCGACAATTTAGATTAAAATATAGTCAAATTTTGTGACAGGAACCAGAAAGATAACAGATTGGAGGGGAGGAAAACAAAATGCAGTTTCAGGACAGAACGATTGTACACATGGATTTGGATACCTTTTTTGTTTCGGTTGAGCGGTTAATCGATTCAACGCTGGAAGGCAAGCCTGTTATTATTGGCGGGCTTTCCGACCGCGGGGTGGTGGCCAGTTGCAGCTACGAAGCCCGGCAGTTTGGCGTGCACTCGGCCATGCCCATGAAAATGGCGCTGAACCTTTGCCGCGATGCTACTGTCATTCGGGGCGATATGGATTTGTACAGCAAATACTCGCGGCTGGTAACCGATATTATTGCCGAAAAGGCGCCGGTTTACGAAAAAGCTTCGGTTGACGAACACTACCTCGACATTACCGGCATCGACCGGTTTTGGGGCGCACTGAAATGGACACACGAATTGCGGCAGGCCATCATTCGTGAAACCGGGCTGCCCATTTCATACGGATTGTCGGTAAACAAAACCGTTTCGAAAATTGCAACCGGCGAAGCCAAACCCAACGGCGAAATGGAAGTGAACCAGGCCAATGTGAAACCGTTTCTGAACCCGCTTTCCATCCGGAAAATTCCCATGATTGGCCCCAAAACCTACCAGCTTTTACGTTCGATGGGTGTGGCCAACATCGCCACGCTGAGCGCCATCCCGGTGGAGATGCTGGAAAGTGTGCTGGGAAAAAACGGCATTGAAATCTGGCGGCGGGCCAACGGTATCGACTTTACCCCGGTGGTTCCGTATTCCGAGGAAAAGTCCATGAGCGCCGAACGCACCTTTGAAACCGACACCATTGACGTGCAGATGCTGGAAAGCCTGCTCACCACCATGACCGAAAAACTCTGCTTTAAACTGCGGAAAAAGGAGAAACTGGCCTCGGTAGTTACTGTAAAAATAAGGTACGCCAACTACGACACGCACACCCTGCAACAGAAAATGGCCTACACCGCTTTCGATCACACGCTGATTGAAGCAGCCCGGTCGCTTTTCCGGCGGCTTTACCAGCGCCGGATGCTGGTTAGGCTCATTGGCGTAAAACTGGGCGGACTGGTGCACGGCGCCCAGCAATTGAACCTGTTCGACAACAACGAAAAACAAGTGAAACTCTACCTGTCGATGGATAAAATCAGGCGCCGCTACGGAGTTGAAGTCATTCAACGGGCCTCGGGGGTTTTGTATAAAAAAAAATAACTATGTATCTGAATGTCCATTCATATTTCAGCCTGCGTTACGGAACGCTCAAAATTGAAGAACTGCTGGTGCTTGCCCGGCAAAATGGGGTAGAAGTTTTGGCGCTTACCGACATTAATACTACCATGGGCATTCCGGAATTTGTGAAAAAAGCTGCTGAAGCAGGCATAAAACCCGTTGCCGGCGTGGAAATCCGCAACGGGGATGAGCTGCTGTGCATCGCTTTGGCAAAAAACAACGCCGGGTTTAAAGAATTAAACGATTACATCTCCTGGCACAACCTGAACAAAAAGGAATTTTCCATTGAAGGCTGGCCATTCAGCGATGTGGCGGTGGTTTATCCGTTTGGGCTGAAAAAGCCGCACGAATTGAAAGACTATGAATTTACCGGCATCAAACCCGGGCAGGTAAACCGGCTTATTACGTCGGAATACCTTAATTTTCAGGATAAACTGCTCGTATGGCAGCCGGTTACCTTTCGCAACCAAACAGGCTGGTTTTTGCATAAAAGCCTGCGGGCCATCGGGCACAACACGCTCATCAGCAAATTGCAAACAAATCAGTTTGCCGGACAGGATGAAATAATGGTTTCGGTAACCCAGTTGAAAAAAGCATTTGAACAGTACCCGGCCATTCTGAAAAACACAGACAAATTGCTGAGCGAATGCACCATCGGGTTTGAGTTTTCGGTTATAAAAAACAAAAAAACATTCAGCCAGTCGGCTTACGATGACAAGCTGCTGCTGGAAAAACTGGCCATGGACGGCATGGTTTACCGCTACGGAAAAAACAACCCGCTGGCACGGGAACGCGTGCAACACGAACTGCAAATTATCGATAAACTCGGATTTTCGGCCTATTTTCTTATAGCCTGGGACATTATCCGCTACAGCATGTCGCGCGGTTTTTACCACGTGGGAAGGGGGAGCGGAGCCAACAGTGTGGTGGCTTATTGCCTCCGGATTACCGATGTGGACCCCATCAAACTGAACCTTTATTTCGAGCGGTTCCTGAATCCTAAACGAAGCAGTCCGCCCGATTTTGATATTGATTATTCGTGGCGCGACCGCGACGAGGTGCAGGATTACATTTTTAAGCGGTACGGCAGGGAACACACAGCGCTGCTGGGCGCCACTTTCACTTTTAAAAACCGGTCAATTACGCGCGAACTGGGAAAAGTATTCGGGCTGCCCAAAGAGGAAATCGACCTTCTGGTGAACGACCCGGGAAACGATTACAACAAAAGCGATATTACCGCGCTTATCACTGCGTTGAGCAGTCAGATGAAGGAATTTCCCAATCTGCGCACCATTCACGCCGGGGGAATTCTTATTTCAGAAAAACCCATTACCTGCTATACCGCGCTGGACCTGCCGCCCAAAGGATTTCCCACCACCCACTGGGACATGTACATTGCCGAAGAGATGGGGTTCGAAAAGCTGGATATTCTGAGCCAGCGCGGCATCGGGCATATTAAAGAGGCAGTGGAAATTATAAGCGAAAACCGCGGCGAAGAAGTGGATATTCACCGGGTAGATAAATTTTTTGAGGATGAAAAGGTAAAACACCAGCTCAAAACCGGCGAAACCAACGGTTGTTTTTACATTGAAAGTCCTGCCATGCGCGGGTTGCTGAAAAAACTTTGTTGCGACGATTACATCACGCTGGTGGCGGCCAGTTCCATCATCCGGCCGGGTGTGGCCAAATCGGGCATGATGAAGGAATACATCCGGCGGTTTCATAACCCGGATAAGTTTGAATACATCCACCCGGTGATGAAGGGGCAATTGTCCGAAACTTACGGCGTGATGGTTTACCAGGAAGATGTGATTAAAGTGGCGCATCATTTTGCCGGGCTCGATTTGGCTGAAGCCGATGTGCTTCGCCGGGCCATGTCGGGTAAATACCGGTCGTTAAAGGAATTCAGCCGCATCGAGGAAAAGTATTTTGCTAACTGCCAGGAAAAAGGATATCCTGAACATATTGCAAAGGAGGTGTGGAGGCAGATTGAATCGTTTGCCGGCTACTCCTTTTCCAAAGCGCACTCTGCATCGTATGCGGTGGAAAGTTTTCAGAGCCTTTTTCTGAAAGCGCACTATCCGTTGGAGTTTCAGGTGGCGGTCATTAATAATTTCGGCGGATTTTATTCCACCTGGGTTTATGTAAACGAAGCCCGGCGAAAAGGCGCCACCATTGAACTGCCGTGTGTGAACCGCAGCAACAATGCCACGCGCATTACCGGCACAACCATTTTTCTGGGGTTTGTGCACGTGCAAAACCTGGAGCAAACCACCATCAACCTGATTGTAAGCGAACGAAACTGCCACGGACCATACCGTTCACTGTCCGATTTTACAGAGCGGGTGCCGGTTACCAAAGAACAACTGGTGCTGCTCATCCGGCTGGGGGCGTTCAGGTTTACCGGGAAGGCAAAATCGAACCTGCTGTGGGAAGCTCATTTTTTACTGAAAAAACCGGTAAAAACCGCCACATCCTTTGCCCTGTTCCAGGCGCCAGCCAAAAATTTCAGCCTGCCCCAACTTCAGCACGAAAAACTGGAAGATGCCTACGATGAAATCGAACTGCTGGGTTTTCCGGTGAGTTTGAATATTTTTGACATGCTTCAGACTCATTTCCGGGGCGAAATTCAGGCTAAAGATTTAATGCATCATTTGGGGAAAAAAGTACGAATGCTCGGGCGGCTGGTTACCATTAAATACGTGCGTACGGTGAAAAAGGAAATTATGCACTTCGGGACTTTCCTCGATTCCACCGGCGAGTTTTTTGATACGGTGCATTTTCCGCAGTCGCTGAAAAACTATCCGTTCCGTGGCGATGGCATTTACCTGATCCTGGGCAAAGTGGTGGAGGAATTCGGATTTCCCTCGCTGGAAGTGGAAAAGATGGCGAAATTGCCTTATAAACCGAGTCCGAAAGCGTAAGAGGAGTGCGGCAATTTTTGAATTAGCGTGTATTACGAAATATTTTAATATTTCGGTGCGATGCACCTTATTTTCAAACACCAATTACGATGCTACAAATATTTGGGTGCGCTGCACCATTTGTTCAGAAATAATAATGGTTCTCCCTGTAAATTGCAAACCAATTTTTGTAGAAGCAAAAATCATTTCTCTGAATAAAAACCATTTGAAGCGAAAGCAGCAGAGCTGCAATAATATTTGTAGCAGTTTGATTGCATAAATTGGGAGAAAGGTGCAGCGCACCGGTAATATTAGATTTTTAAAGAGATTGAAAACGGATTGGAATGAGGTTTGAAATCTATATTGACCGATATGCCCAAAAGCAAATCCATATTTTTCAAAATAATTTCCCCTGCCTCCCCAGCGGGTCTTCTTTCCGGCGGTTGCGGCCCATTCCTTCCAGTTTCAGGTCTTTTTTTACTGTGCTGTCGTATTGTGTGGTATTTTCGTGATCAACAGGAATCAGCAGTTCGCGGCCTTTGTTTTTGGGGTCTTTTACGCGGATGGAAATCGGGTCGGCCTTAAAATCATCGCCAGGGTAAGGTTTCAGCAGGCCAAGCACTTCTTCCAGTGGAAGCGAATCATCCAGCCATTTTCGTTCGTCTTTTTTATCCAGAATGACTGGCGACCGGTGATGACCGATTTGTTTGGTAACATCGTTGGCAACAGTTGTGATAATGGAAAACGAATGCGCCACTTCGCCGGTGGTATTGTTGGCCCACGTGTCCCAAATTCCGGCAAAAGTAAAAACCTCCTGATTCTTTTTGTGAATGTGAAACGGTTTACTCAGGCGCTCTTTTTCCGGCCCTTCAAAATAACCGTTGGCAATGACCAAACATCTCCGGGATTTTATGGCTGTGCGGAACGCCGGCTTTTTCGAAATACCCAGTTCTCCCGTATAATTCACGTCATTTTCTTTGTTAAAATCTCCTTCTGAACGTGCATTAATCAGGTACATCGGTTTTTTGGCCCAGTGCGGTGTTAACCCAAACTGAAAAGCCTGCAATTCGTCGGGTTTGTCGTTGGTAATTACATACGCCAAATCGCCCAGCGCCACGTTAAAGTTATCCTGAACAGTTATTTCAGCAGGCTTTTTTACACCAAATCTTTTTACAAACAACTCAATATCAATAATCTGAACAAACCGGCCACACATAATTTATCGTTAAAACTTTATTGCAACCCAAAGTTAGCACATCTTCGTCTTTTCCATACAAGCAGGCAGGTAAAATCTGATTCTTCTATTTTGCAAATCCAAAACTTTTCACCCGGTTGGTTGTTCTGTTTGTACAATTAAAAAATTGAAAAGATGAACAAATTAATTCTAATCTTCAGCATGATAATTTTAACAGGGATTGTTTCGGCACAAAAATCATTTCACGATTTTGCCGTGGAAGACATCGAAGGCAACACATTTGAACTTTCGAGCCTGAAAGGGAAAAAAGTTCTGGTAGTAAACACCGCTTCAAAATGTGGTTTAACGCCACAATACGAACAGTTGCAAAAAGTTTATGAAACCTACGGCGGCGACGATTTTGTCATCATTGGTTTTCCTGCCAACAATTTCATGAAGCAGGAACCCGGTTCCAATGAAGAAATCGCCACATTCTGTCAGAAAAACTACGGTGTAACTTTTCCCATGATGTCGAAAATTTCGGTAAAAGGAAAAGACATGCACCCGCTTTACAAATGGCTTACCTCAAAAGCGGAAAACGGCGTGATGGATTCGGAAGTTGGCTGGAACTTTCAAAAATACCTGATTGACGAAAACGGAAAGCTGGTTGACATGGTGGAACCCAAAGTGAAACCCGATGATGAAAAAATAGTAAGCTGGGTTAAAAATTAATATCTGGTTGACTTTGTTTTTACGTAAAGAATTTATATTTTTGACGTAAAAAAAAAGAAAACAGATGGAAACAAAACTTACACTTCACTTTGACAAAGGCGTAATTGAAAGTGCCAAAGCGTTTGCTGCTGAAAACAACATCAGCCTCTCGCGGTTAACCGAATTTCTTTACCGGCAGATTGCATCTGGCAATTACAAAACGCTTGAGGATTTTCCGGTGGCCGATTGGGTAAACCAGGTGGCAGAAGGAGAAGCAGTGTATAAAAAACGCACCCGAAAAAGCACCAAAAACGAATTCTTCAATCAGAAAAAATGAAGATTTTTATTGATGCCAATGTTATTATTGCTACGCTGAACCGGGAATATCCGCTGTTTACATGGTCATCGCGGGTGTTGAGTTTGCAGGGTAAAAACAACATCAGACTGTTTACATCGCCTTTATGTCTTGCCATAGCATTTTATTTTTCTACTAAAAAGAGTGGAGAAAAATTGGCTAAAAAGAAAATTGAATTGCTTTGCCGGAATCTTCATCTCTCCAGCATAGACGAAAAAACGACAAACCAGGCCATTGCAAATCCGCAGGTGCATGATTTTGAAGACGGACTGGAATACTACTCTGCTGTTCAGGAAAACTGTAATTTTATTGTTTCCGAAAACCCCGGAGACTTTTATTTCAGTGAGATTGAAGTTTTAAGGTGCGAAGAATTTTTAAAAAGATTGAATCATGACAAATAATTCAGAAAATATACGATTAAACGAAGCCATCAAAAACCGTTGGAGCCCAAGGAAATACACAAACCGTCCTGTAACGGATGAAATGATTTCACTTCTGTTTGAAGCAGCTCGTTGGGCGCCATCGGCACGAAACGAACAACCCTGGCGTTACTTTTTTGCAAAAAAGGAAGACGAAAAGGCTTTTAAGCCGTTTTTTAACTGTCTGGATGAAGGAAACAGAAAGTGGGCAAACAGCGCCCGGCTTTTGATGGTTTCAGTAATGAAAACACACTACGATTTTCAACACCGTCCCAACGGAAAAGCTTTACACGATGTGGGTGCAGCTAATGTTTCTCTGGCCATTCAGGCGGCGGAAATGGGTTTGCAGGCACATCAGATGGGGGGATTCGACAAGGGAAAAGTGATGGAACTTTTACAACTTGACAAAGAAAACTTTGAACCGGTGACCATGATTGCCATTGGATTTCCGGCGGATGAAACTAATTTTTCTGAGGATGATGAAAAAAGATTGAAACAACACCAATCAAGAAAAGAACTGAAAGAATTTGTATTCCAGCTAAAATAAAAATTAAGATTGAATAAAAATACTCCTTTACTTTTCTTACAGGCCATATTTTTATTATTTTCACCATTAAACTTAAATTCAACAAAAAATGAAAGAAAAAAGCATTGAATTATTAAACGCGGCTATTGCCGATGAATTAACCGCAGTTCACCAATACATGTACTTCCATTTCCATTGCGACGACCAGGGTTACGACCTGCTGGCCAATCTGTTCAGAAAAACAGCCATTGAAGAAATGATGCATATTGAACGTTTGGCAGAACGCATTCTGTTCCTGGGGGGCGATGCTGAAATGAAAGCTTCAAAAGATGTGGAAAAAATTCACGACGTGCGCGAAATGCTTGATTTGGCTATCAAAATGGAAGAATCGAGCGCCGACGACTACAACAAATGGGCGAACGAATGTTCACAGAACAACGATTCGGCTTCAAAAAAACTGTTCGAATCGTTGGTTGACGATGAAGAACGGCACTTTGACCAATACGACGATGAAATTGCCAATCTGAAAAAATTTGGCGACAACTACCTGGCTCTGCAATCTATAGAGCGAAGTAAACAAGTTGGCGCAGGAGGAGAATAACCTTATCCCATCGTTTCCTGAATTACCACAATTATCCAACAGCACAATGGCAACCTTCAGCTCTTAAACGGGTTGAAGGTTGCCATTTTTATTGGGATTTTGCGTATAAAAAACAGGGGAATGACACTCGTTCTGTCGTTTGCAAAGCCAAGGGCATAAATACCTTGATGCAAATCACTTTTCACTTACCGGCGCCTGCTCAAAATACTTTTTAAACATGGAAAGCCGTTGCGGTTTGGATTGTGTGCGCTTTTGCCGGATGTATTCAAACCGGAGCGGTGAATATTTTTCCAGTTCCAGCAGATATTCTTCCGAATAGGATTGCGGATTAAGCCCGACCGACTCAATTATCATGGTTTCAATGCTCCGGTTCATCAGGCGAAGCATGGTTTCCATTTCTGTACCGCTAAAACAGCAGAGTTCTTCCATTGCTTTACGTCCGAAGTGGATGGTGCGGTTAACAAATTTGCCCAAATCGGGAGTACCGTCCAGGCACGAAAAAAGGGTTTTAGTGCTGGCATCGGCATCCTCCTTCACATCCTGAATATCATCGAGCAGTTGCAGGTAAATGCCGTAGCCGAACAGCGCCTGTTCCTGTTCCGGGGTCAGCCGTCCTGCAACCAGGTACCCGTCGGCCAGCACCGATGCACCGCCCTTTTCAAAACAGATTTCGCGCACAGTTGCCTCTTCCAGTCCGTTGCATTTTATAAGTTTCAGACTATGAGTTTGCCCCTGCTGAATGGCGTACAGGCTTTCGTAAACTTTGGGAAATTCATTTCGCGGAAACTGGTCCTCGAACATGCCAACCAGCCTGAACAGTTGCGATTCAATAAAATTTCCGGGCTTCACATTTTCGCCGTGCAGCCTCTGATTAAACTTCCGGCTGAACTCTTGTTTTTCCTCATCCAAAATGGCCAAATCGTCCAGCAAATTGTCGCTGTAAGGGTAAATCATACTGTAGGCAAATACCGAAGGGGTAATTTCTACGGGAAGGCCCATCATCAGTTGCAAGCCATTCATAATCCACACATTGCGCATACCCTGATAAATGTTTTCGGGCGACAATTCGGGGGCGAACCTACGTGCTTTGTAGAAAAAGTCTTTGGAAACGTTTTTAAAATCTTCGGAAAGAATAATTTCCAGCTGGTCGGGTTCAAAATCGAACACGTTTTCAAGAAATGCACGAAAAACCGGAAAAAATGACTGACCGGGGTCTGAGTCTTTCAATACCTTAATGTTTTTTCTTGACCGATAGCCTTTTATCTTCTCCTGAAATCTGTTGAAGTTGGCTTCGCGAACAGTTTGTTCTTCAACTGAATAATTTCGGTCAAATTCGGGTAAACTGACCGGACTCTTTTCCCACAATTTTTCAAAGTGGCTGATGTATGATTCAACAGCAAGCATAATCCTGTTTTTTTAATGGAGGTTAAAGTTAAACAAGAAAAGCCGATGATAGAAGTTTTTTAGATAACCTGCTGAATTCTGACGGTAAACAAAGGATGGCGGGAGAAAAATTCCGGTAAACACGAATCAAAATCCTCTGGTGGAGTCGTTCTGACAAAAAAATTACAGCCGTTGGCAAGATTTTAGTTTTCCAGGTTTGTTACACCGGGCAAGTGCAAGTTACGACCAAAATACGTACTTTGATTTTTCAATTAAATAAAATATAACGTTATGAAATACATGAATTTACCGCCATAGCGGGGATGAAATTTACACGATAACCCGTTTTTCCTCTTGATCCAATTTACTGATTTTAGTTATAGTCGAAAAGTCAAGTTTTTTACCAGCTTAAAATCATCCTGTCTGGTTATTTTTTTTTCATCGACTTAAACAATCTAATTTTCTTCTTTTTCAAATTTATATTTGTTAGCCGACATTATTGTTTTTCCATTATCCTCACTTAGTTTTAGTGTTAAAATATAACGGTGATTATCAGTTAAGTCATAAGTTATTTTAATGTCTCCACTAATTGTAATCTTTGTTGAGCCAATTTTTTGATTAAATCCATTTTCCCATTTTCCAGTTATTTTTTTTCTTTTATTTGAATCAACTATTTGAATGTCAACAATTGAATCATTTAATATTTGGAAATATTCAACTTCTGGATTTGATACTTCTGAAGATTTCAATTTATTAACCTGATTCCATCTCCCAATCAGGCGAGCAGTTGTTACATTTTTGTCTTGTCTGTTGTCCGTTTTTTGTGGCGTGCAAAAGATAAAAAAAGGAATTGCGAGTACGAATAATAAGGTTTTTAAATTTTTCATGTTTATGAATTTAATTTTTGTTTAATTGTTTGATTAGTATTCTTTAACGTTGTATTTTTTCTCTTTTCAAAATAGGTTATAACGTTGTTATAAATGTATTACTTATATTTCGACTTTGTAAAACTACATATAGTGCCATTATTTGGAAAAAATCATTTATCCGGAGTTTGCTTCCACGGGCTTTCAACGCGTCAATCAATTCGCGGTTGTAAGCAAATTCAAATTTAACTACCGGTGTTTCGCGGTATGTGGCAGTGCTGAGCGTTATTTCCGGTTTTCCGTTCAATTGTTGCTTTTTGGTTTACAAGGTTTAAAAATAGGAATCTTTTGCTAAAAAGGAACACCAAACCAACAGAAACTGCCCATTTTTTTTTGCCTGTCTCACGGGAAACTGCTAAAAACAGCTTAACTGTTGTTTCACAATATCCGCGAACACCAATGGCATAACATTGTTTGGAGTTTCTAATGCGCCACCAAAGGGAACCGTTCTCCCATGGGGATACCTTCGGTATTTTTTGAGACCGGTTCCTTTCGCATGGAGGGAGGAAGATTTCAATAAACAAAAAATCAAAATCCTCTGGAGGAGGGCTTCAGACAAATAAAATCAAACAAGGAAAAAAGAAAATCTCAAACCTTTGAATATGGGTTTATTTGTTATTTGATCATTGCAATTTGGAATTTCTGTCACGCAATATTGGTGTAAACCGCCTGCACATCGTCGTCTTCATCAAGCTTGTCAAGCATTTTTTCAATATCCTCCAGCTGTTCCTCCGTAAACTCAACCGGGTCGTTGGGAAAACGTTTCAATACAGCTTTCTGCACATCTATTTTCAGATTTTCAAGTGCATGATTCAAATCGCCAAAGCTGGTATAATCGGCATAGGCATAAACCACCCCGTCATTTTCTTCAACCACTTCCAGTCCGGCATCGATGAGTTCCAGCTCGAGCTCTTCCAAATCCATTCCTTCCTTTTTTTCAAACTCGAAAACCGCTTTGCGGGAAAACATAAACTCCAGCGAACCGGAAGGAACCAATCCTCCGCCCACTTTATTGAAATAGCTTTTTACATTAGCTACCGTGCGTGTGGTATTGTCTGTTGCACATTCGATAAAAATCAAAACGCCGTGCGGTCCTTTTCCCTCGTAATTCACCTCGGTAAAGTCGGCGGCATCTTTTCCGCTGGCCCGTTTAATGGCCGCATCGATGTTGGCTTTGGGCATGTTTTGTGCCTTGGCATTCAAAATAGCCGTGCGCAGCGCAGCGTTCAAATCGGGGTCGGGGCCACTTACTTTGGCTGCAATGGTAATCTTTTTGGCCAGCTTCGGAAATGTACGCGACATTTTATCCCAACGCTTTTCTTTGGCCGCCCTGCGGTATTCAAATGCTCTTCCCATGATGTACAATTTGCGATTAAAAATTTCCGCGAAAATAGTTTTTGTAAACGAAAAATCCGATGGACGGTGTCAGGAAAATGACTTCAGGGTTTCACTTTTTTTGGTTTACACACTTTTTCCTTCTTATTCACCTTTGCCCAACAACGTTTACATTCGTATTTCGGATTTGTCTTGTCTTTAAATTCTTTCTTCTTGCATGCCGTTTTTGCCATTCTGTCTCCTAAAATTGTTGTTCCCGGTGAACAAGAACAACATCAACCGGAAAATTGTTCCGCAGCCAGGCAGCCAGTTTTTCGGCAGCGTAAACTGAACGGTGCTGTCCGCCGGTGCAACCAAAATTAACAGAAAGGTGCGAAAATCCGCGTTCCAGGTAATTTTTTACCGATTGTTCAACCAATGCTGTCACCGGTTTCAGAAACAATTTCATTTCCGAGTTTTGTTCTATGAACTGCTGAACCTTTAAATCTCTTCCGGTAAGTTTCTTGTATTCAGCATACCTGCCCGGGTTATTCAGCGCCCGGCAGTCGAACACAAAACCGCCTCCGTTTCCCGACGGGTCGGAGGGGATACCTTTTTTGTAGGAAAAACTTGTAATACGAACCGTGAGGTTGTTTTGCACCTGGCCGATTTCCCTGAGCATTTCCGATTGGGTGAGCAAGAGCAGTACATTCATCAGCTCGGGAAGTTTCACGGGCAAATTCAGCTCCGGCAGCAGGTTTTGCAGGTTATGAATGGCATATGGAATACTTTTCAGAAAATGCTCCTTTTTCTCGTAAAAGCCCCGAAAACCATAAGCGCCCATTGCCTGCATGATGCGAATGAGCACAAATCCGTTGAAATACGAAGTAAATTCACCTTCATTAACCTGAATGAAATTTTTCAATTCCGAAATATAAACCTGAAAAAGATGTGCCCGCACCCCTTGCGGAATGTCGGCCTTTCCGTCGTAAAGCAGCGATGCCAGGTCGTATTGCAAGGCGCCGCGCCGTCCTCCCTGGTAGTCGATAAAATAAACTTTACCATCTTTCAACATCACATTGCGCGACTGAAAATCGCGATACAGAAAAAAGTCTGACGGTGCAGAAAGCAGGTAATCGCTGAATGCCTGAAAATCGTCTTCCAGTGCCTGCTCGTCGAACGGAATTTTAGCCAGCTTCAAAAAATAATATTTGAAGTAATTCAGGTCCCACATCATACTCTGTTTGTCGAACGCTTCACGCGGATAGCAAACGGAATAATCCATATCCTTTCCTGCTGCAATCTGAATTTTGGGAAGCACTTTTAACACTTTCCGGTATTCGGCCACAATGGTTTCCGAAAAGCCTTCCGATTCACGTATTTCAGAAAGAAAATCGAATAACGTAACATTACCCAGATCCTCGAGCAGGTATTTTTTCAAATCTGAACTGACCGAATAAATTTCGGGAACTGGCAGCCCTTTTTTTCTGAACTGGTTTGTAAACGAAAGAAAGGCTGTATTTTCCTTCACATCGGAATTAAACGCGCCGATTACCGAACGGCTGCTGTTTTTGAGCCGCCCATACTCGCGGTAAGAGCCCGACGGCGGTAACATGGTAAACGATTCCACCTTTTCCTGAAAATGGTGCTCAAACAGCTCTATGATTTCATTCTTAACTTCGTTTTTCAAAACTATGCTGGTTGAAAGATTAAACGTATTTTTATGCTTTATTCTGTTTCCTATGGTTAAAACAAAAATCAAAAGTATTTATTTTTTGAGGATACTGCGAATTTTTTTCGTGTTGTCGGGCATATTCTTTTTGGCGGTTGTTATCCTGGCATTCACTACCCTTCCCTTTTGGGGAATTCACTGGCTGGGAACAAGCAAAGCTGAATTAAAATGGGAGCCTGAAACCATAATTTTGCTGGGCGGCGGCGGAATGCCCAGCGAAAGCAACCTGATGCGCAGCTGGTTTGCCGGGAAAGCAGCCCGAAGTTTTCCGAAAGCAAACATCGTTGTTGCCATGCCCGGCGATATCAGCGATAGTCTGAGCACCCCGCAACTCATGAAGAAAGAATTGATTTTGCGGGGTATCGATCCAAATCTGGTTATTTTTGAAAACGAAGGCACCAACACCCGCGCGCAGGCGCTGAATTGCGAAAAAATACTCGGTAATTCAACATCCGTTTTGCTGATTACTTCACCCGACCACACCCGTCGGGCAGTACTTTGCTTCCAAAAAGCCGGCTTTGAAAAAGTGAACGCCCTGCCCGCTTTCGAAAACGCTACCGAAGCCGACCTCACTTTTATTGACGACGAGCTGGGAGGCAGGAAAACCGTTGCACCCGATGTGGGGAAAAACATTCAGGTGCGTTACCAGGTGTGGAACCATTTGAAATACGAAATCACCTTTGCCCGTGAAATGCTGGCCCTGGCATACTACAAACTAAGGGGCTGGATTTGAAAAAAAAAAAAAAAAAAAACCGGTTGAAGTGTCAGCCGGTTTTTATTCTGAAACGAAAAAATATAAAGGAATGGAAAACATACTGAAAGATAACTGGAACCTTAAAAAGCCAGAAGTTCAAAAGACAGAAGGATACAGCAATGCCAATTACAAGGTTGAAGACGCTGGGGAAAAATATATCCTGAAAGTTTACACGAACGAAAAACAGGCCGCCGGTTGGTCGGACGCAGAAAACAAAATTCTTTTAGGGCTAAATAAAGAAACTGCAAACCGCTTTCCGTTGCCTCAAAAAACAAGAAGCGGCCAAACCTCTGTTTATGCAGAAGAAAATCAAACCATTTTCAGACTGCTTTCCTGGCTCGAAGGTGATTTTTTATATGACGTACTGCACACCCCGGAACTTTTCAAATCGTTTGGAAAATTTTTGGCTGAAATGGATTCCTTGCTTCATGACTGCCGCGATTACGTGATTGAAGCCCGCCATTCCCAATGGGATTTACAGCACTTCGTTCAGATAGCTTCGGAAAAGATACACTGCATTTCAAATCCTTCCGACCGAAAACTGGTTCACTATTTTTTGCTGCAATACCGCGAAAACGTTGCACCGGAACTGCATAAACTGCGAAAGTCCATCATTCACGGCGATGCCAACGACCGGAATGTGTTGGTGCAAAACGGAATGGTTTCCGGGATGATTGATTTTGGAGATATGTGCTTTTCACAGCTTGTTAACGAACCGGCTATCGGCATCACTTATGCAATTATGGGAAAAGATAACCCGGTGGAATGGGCTTGTCACATCCTTTCTGGCTACCATAAAAAACTGCCTTTGGAACAGCGCGAAATTGAAATGCTATACTGGCTCGTTGCAGCCCGGCTTTGCATGAGCGTTTGCCATTCGGCATACGAAAAACTCCGGCAACCGGAAAATGACTACATCACCATCAGTGAAAAACCGGCATGGGAACTGCTTCGAAAATGGGTGACAATCAATCCGGTTCATGCCACCAATTCCTTTAAAAAAGCAGCCGGATTTGAAATATCTGCTGTAAAACCTGTTGATGAACTAAAAAAAGAACGCTTTAAAACAGTCAGTTCCACTTTTTCCATCAGCTATAAAAAGCCGGTTTATATGGAACGGGCAGCGTTTCAGTACATGTTCGACAAGTACGGCAACAGCTATCTCGATGCCTACAACAACATTCCGCATGTGGGCCACTTGCACCCGCAGGTGGTTGAGGCCGGGCAAAAGCAGATGGCCCGACTCAACACCAATACACGGTATATTTACGACCAGTTAAACGAATATACAACCCATCTTCTGAACTACTTTCCCAAACCGCTATCCAAAGTTTTTCCGGTAAACTCGGGCAGTGCAGCTACCGATCTGGCCATCAGGCTGGCCCGGAATTTCACCGGCAAAAATAAAATTGCCGTTCTGGAACACGGCTATCACGGCAACACACAAACCGGCATCGAAATCAGCCATTACAAATTCAGCGGAAAAGGCGGAAACGGCATTTCCGAAAATGTGGTTTGCCTGCCTGTTCCCGACACGTTCAGGGGTGAGTTCAGGTTTGAAAATGCCGGTGTTTCTTATGCAAACCAGGCCATTCAGCAACTTAAAACTTCGGAAAACCAGGTGGCCGCATTTATTGCCGAACCCATTGTGGGTTGCGGTGGTCAGCTTCCGCTGGCAAAAGGCTATTTAAAAGAAGTTTATGCCAAAATCAGGAACCAGGGCGGTGTTTGCATCTCCGACGAAGTGCAGACCGGGTTTGGCCGGTTGGGCCATTTCTTCTGGGGATTTGAAATGCACGGGGTAGTTCCCGATATCGTAATTCTGGGCAAACCCATGGGAAACGGTCATCCGATGGGCGCGGTTATTACTACTGACGAAATTGCTGATGCGTTCGATAACGGCATGGAGTTTTTCAGCTCGTTTGGCGGAAATCCCGTTTCGTGTGCCATAGGAAACGCAGTGTTGAATGTTCTGGAAGAAGAACAACTGCAGGCACATGCTAAAACCGTCGGCGATTATTATTTACAGGAACTAACCAGTCTTCAGCAAAAATACGAGTGCATTGGCGATGTGCGTGGCTCGGGGCTGTTTATCGGTTTTGAATTTATAAAAGACCGAATTACCCTTGAACCAGAGACAAAACTGGCTCAATACCTGAAAAACGAGTTACGAAACAGACACATCCTCGTAAGTACCGACGGACCGTTCGACAATGTTATTAAATCGAAACCGCCCCTGTGTTTCACAACAGATAATGTGGACGAGGTGATACATGCAGTGGAAAAAGTTACCGAAAGTTACCTGAAACGGCTTTAACCATGCTCAAAATTTTCACCGTTCTGATTAAAGACTTTTTTGCCTGAAAAAAGAAATGTTTACCTTTACCGAAATTAAAATGGAAAGCAATGAACCGACTTTTTGTTAAAAAAATTACCCCCGGAAAAACAGTTTCTCTGGATGAAGCAGAAAACGTGCTTGAGAAACAAACCGTTACCAACTATATTCAGGTTTTAAACTGGAAAGAATACGACTATCTGCCAAAAGTCAATTTCCGCATCGGGCATACCGGAAATGAGATTTGGCTGAAATATTACGTAGCCGAAAATCATTTAAGGGCCAGAGAAACCCGCACCAACGGAGAAGTTTATAAAGACAGCTGCGTAGAGTTTTTTGTTTCGCCCGATGGCATAAGCTATTACAATTTTGAGTTCAACTGTATTGGAACCATTCATTTAGCTTACGGGACCGGCAGAAATAACCGGAAATTTGTGGACCCTGAAACCGTTGAAAAAATTGAAATTAAATCGTCGCTGGGAGGAGAGCCATTTAATGATAAGTCGGGTAATTTTGAATGGGAAATGATGATTCGTATTCCTCTTGAAGCTTTTTCCTACAGTGACCTTAAAACGTTTAAAGGCCTGAAGGCCACGGCCAATTTTTACAAATGCGGCGACGAAACAGCTCTTCCGCACTACGTTACCTGGAATCCGGTAAAAACAGAAAATCCTGATTACCACCGTCCTGAATTTTTCGGAAAAGCTGAATTTGAATAAAACCATTTCTATCCTCCAGTTTTTATGGTAAAGACAGACTTTATGACACTTCTTGAATGTATGAAATCGAAAAGCCGGTTTGCCTTGAGTTTTGTTTTTCTGTTGGCAGCGGCCTGCTCTGGCCTGCAACCTGAAATTGTTACTGTCAACGGACGAATTCCAGCACCATCCATCGGCAAAACACTGCATCACGAGCATCTGCTGGTTGACTTTATTGGCGCCGACAGTACAGGTTACCACCGCTGGAACAAAGACAGCGTTGCAGAAGTAGTTCTCCCATACCTTGAGGAAATTAAAAAACGCGGCTTCAACACGCTGGTTGAATGTACTCCTGCCTGGCTGGGGCGCGATCCTGAGTTGCTGAGAATGCTTTCAGAAAAATCAGGAGTTCAACTCATTACCAACACTGGCTATTACAGTGCGGTTGACGGAAAATACTTACCACGACATGCGTTTGAAGAAACGGCCCAGGAGCTGGCTCAAAGATGGATTGACGAAGCACAAAACGGAATAGAAGGAACCGGGGTATTTCCGGGATTCATTAAAATTGCTGTCGATGGAAAACCACTGGAAGACATTAACCGGAAAATTGTGGAGGCAGCGTGTATCACACATAAGGCTACCGGTCTGACCATTATGTCGCATACCGGCCCTGCCCTGCCCGCTTTTCAGCAACTGGAAATACTCGAAAAACACCAAATTCACCCTTCGGCATTCATCTGGACACATGCCCAGAATGAACCGGACTTTGAAAAACACATTGAGGCCGCAAAAAAAGGAGCGTGGGTAGCTTTCGATTATTTTGTGCCCGATGAGATAGAAAGATATACAGAATTCGCGGTGCTTATGAAAAAACACGGTCTGCTGCACAAAGTACTCTTTTCTCACGATGCCGGCTGGTACAGCCCCGGCGAGCCAAACGGCGGCACATTCAGGGGTTTCACAGAAATTGACCAGTTCCTGATACCTGCCTTGTCGGAAATTGGATTAAGTCAGCACGATATTCATCAGCTCTTTGTTGCCAATCCTGCAAACGCCTTTCAGGTACGTACCAGACTTCAGCACTGAATTCAGGATTACCAGCCCAATAACGAAACAGGCAATATCCGTGGTTTTCTGATATTTTACAAAATATTGCCGAACCAGAAACCTACATTTTTCGTATATTGCGGCGAGAGACAAGAAAATTCTAAGTCAACGAAATGCGTTACAGATCAAACAATATACTCGCACTGATTCCACCTACGAAGGAAGGAAAGTTGTTATTGAACCAGTCACTATTTTTTCAGCAGTCACTTGGAATGCGGATATTTGTTTATCACATCATCGATAAGCCTTCCCTTTTCGAACAGATTTTTCATGCCAAACGGGCCAACCATATGAAATCGGATGAATTGATGAAACTTCGCAGGTTCATCGAAGAATCGATACCGGAAAAATCGCTGAGCCAGTTTACTTACAGAATTAAAACGGGAGACCCGCTCTCAATTTTGCAGCGGCAGTCGAAAAAGGGAGGGTACGAATTCATCCTTATCGATAAAAGCGAAGAGGGAAGTACCCTTGATCCAGACGATACCGATAAACTCATCAGTCGCACGTTTTGCCCGGTTATGACAGTCAACCGCAATTACCGTGTGGATGACATAAAACGGATTGTCATTCCGCTGGATATTTCACAAACAACCAAAAAGAAGTTGCTGTGGGCAACCTTTTTCGCGAAAAAATTTGGCGCTCAGGTTACCATTGTGTCTGCCCTAACCATGAACATCGATGCTAAGAAAAGTCTTGCCTGGCGTAATGCCGAAAAACTGAAACACATGCTTTCACAGCGCGGTGTAAAATGCGATGTAGAAATTTTAAAAGCCAAAGGACAGGAAAAACACAATCTGGTTTTGGATTACATTGCGCGAGAAAAACCTGAATTGGTCATCATTCGTACCCATCAGGAATCGAGGCTTGCCGGAACCCACATCGGTAAATTTGTTTCGGAGATAGTGCATGGCTGCCAAATGCCGGTATTTACAGTAAACCGGTTTATCAACCCCATACCGGTTGATTTTGAGGTGTAACAACGGTTAAAATCCTTTTTGTTTCATCAGCCTGTTCAGTTCAGTCCATTTTTTCCCTTTACTGAAAGCAGCAGCTTCCTCAGGAGCCATATTTTCAATTAAAACCTGATAAATCCCCAGGCGTTTTATGCGCTTTTTCAAAACTGCATTTTCTTTGTTTTCTTCGGCTATCATACCGGCATACAACACGTTAAACCAGATTTCCATTTCAAGTGTATCCTTTCCATAATGGCGGCTTAAAACAGAAATCAGTTCAAGCACGCGTTTATCAACTTCCGGCGTTGTGCGGTTATAAATGACCACGAAATCATCGTAAACCATCCGGGCGTTGTGCTTTTTTGCCAGTGTTTTTAACCGCGAAAAATACTGAATGTCAGTAGGTGCAAACCGTTCGCTGTTAGCACGCGTAACATAAACGCACCAGTTATCGAAACTGCCTTTGTCGAATTCTATGAACCCGCCGTGGCTAAATTGGTTGATTTTTCTGACCATGATTCAGGATTTTTAAAAATCACAATTTCTTTTTGCGGATGGTTTTCAGCCGATAAACCCCTTTTCGGTATTTGCTGGTCTTTGGGTTTTTAACCCGTGTAAATTCACCGTTCTTCCTGCCGGAATCGTAAAGCAACATCTGGTTAATTCTGCTTTTTATGGTTTCGTAGGAAAAATCCTGTTCATCCGAAAACAGGGTTCTGTTTTGGTTAATCACATGCCGGGCAATGTGCTTTACATGCAAGCCCTCCCTCCGAATTTTCTTTTCCGATAATATTTCTCTAACAGACTCACGAAGTACCATGCTGGTCGTTTTTGGCTGGTGGTAAAAATAGGAATTTTATCGATTTTCAAAAAAGCAGTGCAAATGTCGGGACAAAAAAAAAGGATTAAGCCGATTTTAAACAACTTAACCCTTTCAATTGTGGGGAGAGCAGGATTCGAACCTACGAAGGCTTTGCCAACAGATTTACAGTCTGCCCCGTTTGACCGCTTCGGTATCTCCCCATTTATTTTATAAGAACTTCCTTTTAAATACCCCCGCTTTGCCAACAGATTTATCCCGATAGTTATCGGGACCCCGTTTGACCGCTTCGGTATCTCCCCTGATTCTATTTGAGCCGAATCTCAGATTCGAACTGAGGACCCCGAGATTACAAATCACGTGCTCTGACCAACTGAGCTAATTCGGCTTTTATTTAATATTTCAAATCTACTCTGCCTTTTAGTCTCTGACTGAGGACCTCCAATCCGCTAAACGGCGGAACGTGCTCTGACCTCCCGATAGCAATCGGGATGAGCTAATTCGGCTTTTATTCAGTATTTTCAGAACGTTTGCTTTTGTAAAACAGCGGCGCAAAGAAAAGAATTAATTTTTAATTCTGCAAAACTTTTTTCAACCTTTCGCCACCTTTTTTTTCTTAAAAAAAAAGTGGGTAAGCTACCTGTGTCGCACCGCTACAACCGCCTACCCTTGCTGCCTTCCGACCCTGGGGGAATTCAGCAGGAGCTGGTCGCACAGGACTTACCCGCTGCAAAAGTAGAAAAAATTAAGTTCCCGGCAAATTTCCGATCAAATAAACCTATATTTGCATGAAACTTTACCATTTAAAAACAAACAGTTATGGAAGAAAAATCTGTATCTCTCTGGAAATCATCAGTTACTTACGGTCTTTACCTTGGTATTGCCCTCATTCTTGTTTCGGTTGCCTATTATGCAACCGGGAATACCTTTTCAAAATCGGCCCAATGGGTTACATATGGTGTAATGATTGCCGGAGTTATTATTGCGCAGTTGAACTACCGCACATCACTGGGTGGGGAAATGAGCTACGGACAAGCTCTCGGCCTGGGTGTACTTACCATGGTTTTTGCATCCATTCTTACGGGTTTTTTCACTTACCTGCTGTATGCTGTTATCGACCCGTCGTTACAGGAACAGTTGAGGCTCCAAATGGAAGAGCAACTGGTTCGCCAGGGTAATGTTCCCGAGGAACAAATCGACATGGCTGTGGAAATGGCCACAAAATTTCAGAAACCAGCCATCATGTTTATTATGAATATTTTTGGAGGAGCGTTTATCGGATTGATTATATCCCTTATCACTTCCATTTTCACAAAAAAGGCACCTAAAGAAGATTTTTAGGATAACCGGAATAAATTAACTTGAATGGATATTTCCGTAGTTGTACCTCTTTTTAATGAAGAAGAGTCGTTGCCCGAACTGGCTGCCTGGATAAAAAAAGTAATGAATGCGAATGATTTTTCCTATGAAATCATTATGGTGGACGACGGCAGCAAAGACAATTCGTGGCAGGTGGTAGAAGCTCTTCAAAAAGAAAATCCCAACATCAGGGGAATAAAATTCAGGCGCAACTACGGAAAATCTGCTGCCCTTTACTGCGGGTTCGATGTGGTACAGGGCGATGTGGTGATTACCATGGATGCCGACTTGCAGGACAGCCCCGATGAAATTCCGGAGCTCTACCGGATGGTAAAAGAAGATGGTTACGACCTGGTATCGGGCTGGAAAAAGAAACGCCACGACCCGGTACTTACCAAAAACCTTCCCAGCAAATTTTACAACTGGACGGTGCGCAGAATGACCGGAATAAAACTGCACGACATGAACTGCGGGCTGAAAGCGTATCGGAAAAACGTGGTAAAAAGCATTGAAGTTTATGGAGAAATGCACCGCTACATTCCTGTGCTGGCCAAATGGGCCGGCTACAACAACATTGGAGAAAAAGTGGTGGTGCACAGCGAACGCAAATACGGCATAACCAAATTTGGCATGGAGCGATTTGTTCGCGGCCCGCTCGATTTGCTTTCGGTAATGTTCATTTCGCGGTTTGTAAAGCGCCCCATGCACTTTTTCGGCATTCTGGGAATTTTAATGATCCTTATCGGACTGGCAGCAGCCATTTACCTGGGAGTTGAAAAAATCATTCAACTTCAGCATGGCATTGTCGGAAACCTGATTACCAACAGCCCCTATTTTTATATAGCGCTTACCGCAATGATCATCGGTGCGCAATTTTTTCTGGGCGGCTTTCTGGGGGAGCTGGTTTCACGCAGCTCGTCCGACCGCAACAAATATCAGATTGACAAAACCACATTCGATTGATTTCATTCATCCGACGGCTAATTCATCTGGTGTCCGCCAGTTGGCGGATCACCTGATGAACAAAATGTTAAAAAAGTTAGAAATCAAATCTCTCGTCTGCCGATATATCTTTAACCGCTAATTTATACTCCGAAATCAGATTCTCCATGATGGTTTTTACCGGAAGTATTTCATGAATTGCTGCCGAAACCTGGCCAATTTCCAGCTCGCCGTTTTCCAGGTCACCCTCAAAAATACCTTTTTTGGCCCGGCCTTTTCCCAACAATTCCCTTAACTCTTCGGCGGATGCACCGCGTTTTTCAGCTTCGTCAACCAGCTCAAAAAAAGCATTCTTCACGAACCTTACCGGGGCCAGCTTCTTCAATGCCAGCCAGGTTTCTCCTTCGCCCATTTGTGTAACAAGACTTTTGAAATGCAGATGAGCCGACGATTCTTCTGAAACGGCAAACCGCGAACCGATTTGAACCCCGTCGGCGCCCAAAACCATGGCCGACAGGATGGCTTGTCCTGAAGCAATACCACCTGCCGCCAGCAATGGCAAACCGGTTGCTTTTCGAACCGAAGGAATCAGCGCCAGCGTGGTTGTTTCCTCGCGACCATTATGACCGCCGGCCTCGAAACCTTCGGCAACAATGGCATCCACTCCGGCAGATTCACTTTTTTCGGCAAAAACCGAACTGGATACCACATGAACAACAGTAATTCCTTTGTCCTTCAACCAACCGGTCCATTTTTTAGGATTGCCGGCCGAAGTAAATACGACTTTAACGCCCATTCTGACAATGATATTCATAATTCTCTCCGTTTCGGGATAAAGTAACGGGACATTTACCCCAAAGGGCTTGTTGGTAGCCGCCTTTGTATTTCTGATATGCTCTTCGAGGATTTCGGGATGCATGGAACCCGCACCGATGAGTCCAAGTCCGCCGCAGTTACTTACTGCCGAAGCCAGCCGCCAGCCCGAGCACCAAACCATTCCGCCCTGAACAACAGGATATTGGATGCCAAATAATTTACAAATTTTGTTCATGATGATTTCTCTTAAATATTACCAATGGGGGGAAATAATACCTGTTAGCGACGGGGATTGTTCAGATGTTCTTCCAGTTGTTCAATCAGCACCTCGCGCGAAATCCGCCGCTTAATTTCACCATCAACGGCAAAAGAGACCGATCCCCGCTCTTCGGAAACGATAATTGTAACGGCATCGGAATTTTCGGTTATGCCAATGGCTGCCCGGTGACGCAGGCCAAGTGTTTTGTCAATATCGCGTTGGGTTAGAGGTAAAATGCAACCGGCTGCAACAATAATATTGTTTTTGATAATTACGGCACCATCGTGTAGGGGCGTATTTTTAAAAAAAATGGTGCGCAAAAGCGAAGAGGAGATTTGGGCATTCAGCGGTTCTCCGGTATTTATCTGTTCGTTCAGTTCCGAGGTTCGGGCAATAACAATCAACGCTCCGGTTTTTGATTTTGACAGAGAAAAGCAGGCATCAGCAAGAATTTCCACCTGATCGTTACTCACCTGTTTCCCTTTGTGCATGCCAAAAAGTTTGTCGAGCGAGAGCACACGGTTCACGTTGTAGTTTGTGCCGATAAACACCAGGAATTTTCTGATTTCGGGATGAAAAACAATGATCAGCGCCAACACACCAACCCCGATAAACTGCCCCATTATGGTTCCCAGAAGCTGCATATTCAGCGCCTTCACTACCAGCCACAGCAGGTACAGCGAAAACAGACCGATAACAATGTTAAAGGCAACCGTTCCTTTAATGAGCCTGTACAACTGATACAGCAACAGCGCCACAAGCAAAATATCGAGGATATCGAGAAAACGTATGGTTATAAATACCGGCATCAGATTACAGTTGATTTAAGCGCTTTTACCAGTTCAATCGCTTCTACGGCCTCTTTCACATCGTGTACCCGCAAAATATCGGCGCCGCCGAGCAGCGCCATTGTATTAAGCGCGGTTGTCCCGTTCAGTGCTTCTTCAGGTTTAATGCCAAGCCATTTCCAAATCATTGATTTACGGCTGAGGCCGACCATTACAGGAAGTTGAAACACCTTGAACGAATCGAGGCGGTTGAGCAAGTCGTAGTTATGGTTAATCTCTTTCCCAAAACCGAAACCGGGATCGATAATAACATCTTTCACACCAAATTTGGTAAGGCGTTTAACGCCTTCGCTCATCCACGTGGAAACATCTTTTACAACATCGTCGTAGTGCGGATTTTCCTGCATATTCTGCGGAGTTCCCTGAATGTGGGTAAGTACATAAGGCACGTTCATTTTCCCAATGGTTTCAAACATTTTCGAGTCGAGCGAACCTCCGGAAATATCGTTAACCACAATGGGGCCAATTTCATCTATTACCCGCACAGCTACCCACGAACGAAAAGTATCGATAGACAACGGAATTTCGGGAAAATTTTTACGAATGGCATGAACAGCAGGAAGCAATCGTTCCAGTTCCGTTTTTGTGGAAACCAATGCAGCGCCGGGTTTGGTGGATACTCCGCCCACATCAAGAAAGGCAACGCCTTCTTTTACCATTTTTTCAACGGCCGAAAGCAACACCTTCTCGTCAGTAAGTTTACCCCCATCGTAAAATGAATCGGGTGTAACATTAATAACTCCCATTACCACCGGTTCGGAAAAATCAATCAATTTTCCATCAAGGTTGATGGAGTTTTTCCTTTTGAGGAACTTACCCGCCGACTGGGTAATCAACATAAGCAAAATGTTTTATGGTTATACAATTCAGTTTTACAAATGTATAATAAAACCCTTCAAGTTCCTCAAATTTTTCTATTTTTATCCCTCTTTTAAAAAACAGGTATGAAAAACACAAACCAGCAATATGATGATGTGATAGCGACCTGCCGCACCGTTTTCAGCGATAAAATGAAAGATTACGGTACCGCCTGGCGAATTTTACGACCTGTATCGATTACCGATCAGATTTACATTAAAGCCCGCCGAATAAGAAGCATTGAGGAGAAGGGCGTTTCAAAAGTACAGGAAGGAATCCGGCCCGAATTTATTGGTATTATTAATTATGCCATCATGGGACTGATTCAACTGGAGCTGGGGCCCTCGGAGGCTGAGCTGGATAAAAACAAAACGCTGGAACTTTACGACAAATGGTTTCAGAAAGCAAAATCGCTGATGCTGAACAAAAATCACGATTACGACGAAGCCTGGCGAAAAATGAGGATTAGCTCTTATACCGATTTAATTCTGATGAAACTGAAACGGACCAAACAAATTGAAGACAATCAGGGACAAACGACCGTATCGGAAGGGATTGATGCCAACTATCTCGATATAATAAATTATGCCGTGTTTGCCCTTATAAAAATTGATTTTAAGGAATAAACTGTTAAAAATTAAATGATGAAATTCATAAAACACTTCTCCCGCATAGTTGTGGGATTGACATTTATTTTTTCCGGATTTGTTAAAGGCATCGACCCGTGGGGTTCGGCATTTAAATTCTCGGATTATTTTATTGCTATGAACCTTGACTGGTTGCTGTGGGCTACTTTTCCGCTTGGGGTCTTACTGGCTTTTGCCGAATTTGCCATCGGGGTAGGATTGCTTTTTAATACCTTTCACCGCCTGGCTTCATGGCTGGCCATGCTGTTCATGGTTTTCTTTACGGGTCTCACCCTGTGGATTGCCATCGAAAATCCGGTTACCGACTGCGGCTGTTTTGGCGATGCCCTTGTTATTTCAAACTGGGAAACTTTCTATAAAAATCTGGTTCTTATTGCATTAACCTTTATTGTTTTTTACCACAGGAACAACATGAAAGGCCTGCCCGGTAAAAAGGCAGGATACGCGCTTTCCCTTCTTTCTGTTCTTGTGTATGCAGGCATTGCAATTCATTCATACAATCATTTGCCCATCTTCGATTTCAGACCATATAAAGTTGGGGTGAATATTCCCGGGGCGATGTCGATACCACCCGATGCGCAGCAGGATATTTATGAAAACATATTCTACTACAAAAACAAAAACACAGGCGAAGTAGAACGATTTACAGAAGAAAATTATCCCTGGCAGGATACCCTGAATTACGAGTTTCACGACATGGAATCGATGTTGATACAAAAAGGCTATGAGCCGCCCATTCACGATTTTACTATCGAAACTCCCGAGGGTGACAACATCATCGACTTTTTCATATACGACGACAACTATGTGTTTATGGCAGTGGCGTACGATTTAAGAAAATCGAACAGAAAATCTCAGGAAAAAATCAACACACTGGCAACCTGGGCGATAGATCAGGGCTTTTCATTCATTGGCCTTACATCTTCCCTACCCGATGAATATCAGTCATTTACCGAAGAACATGGCATTCCTTACGAATTCTTCAACTGCGATGAAATTACTTTGAAAACCATAGTCAGGGCCAACCCGGGTTTAGTGGTACTGAACAACGGTACCATTGTGGCCAAATACCATTTCAACGACATTCCCACACCCGAAGAATTTGAAGAGGAATTCATCAATAAATAGTTAATTGCAAACAACTTAAAAAAATGGTTCTCGTTTAACCGGAAGAAGCTTTTAAATTTGTAAGAAATAATTTTATTCATAAAAAATATAAATACAAGAAAAATGAGAAAGAAAATAGTAGCAGGAAACTGGAAATGCAACACCAATTTACAGGAAGGAATTAAACTGGCCAAAGCGGTTGATGCGCTGGTAGCCAAAGAAGCAGCCGACGATGTGGTTGTTGTGCTGGGCGTGCCGTTTACGCACCTCACCAAAGTGGTTGAGTCGGTAAATAGCGACCGCATTGGCGTATCTGCACAAAACTGTGCAGCCGAAGCCAATGGCGCTTTTACCGGCGAAGTTTCTGCCGAAATGGTAAAGTCAACCGATGCTGAATACGTTATTCTCGGCCACTCGGAAAGGCGTGAATATTACGGTGATACCAGCGAAGTACTAAACAAAAAAGTGGCGCTTGCGCTCGAAAACGGACTCACTCCCATCTACTGCTGTGGCGAACCATTGGAAGTGCGCGAAGCCGAAGCCCAAAACGAATTTGTAAAAAAACAGTTGGAGGAAACCATCTTTAAACTGCCGGTAAGCGATTTCAAAAAGCTGGTAATTGCCTACGAACCCATCTGGGCCATCGGAACCGGCAAAACCGCCTCTTCGGAACAGGCACAGGAAATTCATGCGTTTATCCGCAGCACCATTGCAGCAAAATTTGGCGATGAAGTTGCAGAAGAAACTTCCATTCTTTACGGTGGCAGTTGCAAACCGAGTAATGCCAAAGAACTTTTTGCCAACAAAGATGTTGACGGCGGACTCATTGGCGGCGCATCATTAAAAGCCGAAGATTTCCTTGGTATAATTAATGGATTTTAAGGGTGTGGCGGTTTCCGAACCGCCATTTTTATTTTTTTAATAAGTTAAGCAAATTCAAAAGGATTAAAAACTTTGTGGACTACTTCAAAATTGAAATAGAAATCACCCCGTTTGAAGAATGGCTGCGCGATGTATTAATGGCACAACTGGCCGAAACAGGGTTTGAAAGTTTCACTGAAACAACAACCGGAATGGAAGCTTTCATTCCGATTGCTGCTTTTCATGAGGCAGATGTATTTGATCTTCTGAAAACGTTTGAAGAAAACTATTCATTCCGGGTAAGTAAGGAGTTAATTAAAAGTCAAAACTGGAACGAAGTATGGGAGAAAAACTATTTCAAACCGCTGGTTATCGCCGGGGAATGCCTGGTTCGGGCGCCGTTCCACCAAAATTATCCCAAATGCAAATACGAAATTATAATTGAACCCAACATGGCATTTGGCACCGGCAACCACGAAACCACCTCCCTGATGCTGGAAGCCATTCTGAAGGAAGAACTTACCGGCAAAAAAATACTCGACATGGGTTGTGGTACAGGCATTCTGGGAATTCTGGCTTCCATGAAAGGCGCTGCGAAAATTACCGCCATCGACATCGATGAATGGTCGGTAAAAGGTACATACGAAAATGCGGAACGAAACCATATTAAAAATCTAAAGGTATTACAAGGTGATGCCCGTTTGCTGGGACAGGAAAATTACGATTTCATTTTTGCCAACATCCATAAAAATGTCTTGATGAACGATTTACCTGCCTATTCAAAATATCTGAATCAAAACGGCAAACTTTTTATAAGCGGGTTTTATACCGAAGATATTCCCGATTTAGAAGCCAAAGCAAAAGAAGTTGGTTTAAAGGATGATGGTTTTATTACAAAGAATAACTGGGTAGCCGGGTTTTATACAAAAGCCGGTGATTAATTTTTTTTTTAGATTGGACTATCAAAACCATGTTGTCGGGCATATAACTTAAATCCTTTCTCTACATTCTTTTTCCTCATTTCGGTATGTAAAATATCATTTCCTTCATAGATGTAAAAAATGTTTTTGATGTATTCTTCTCCGAACGAGCATAACTCTTTCGGCGTATAAAAAACTGAGGGACAAATCCCGCAAACTTCATTTATTCGGATATCCAGATAGTTATTAAAATCTTCCTTTTGTGTAAAATCCTTGCGGTGGGTAATTACATCATCACATTTTTTATCAATCAGATGAACACAGCCATGGCAAACATCATCTGATTCGATTACAATTTCCAGTTTCAGGTTTGAATCGTTAAAAATTTGGGAGGCAATCCTATGGTATGAATGCTGAAACGGGTGCTGTATAATTTCTTTTCCACTTCCAAAATCACGAATAATATCAAAAAAGTGATGAATTCTTAACCTCATTTTAAAGTTTTTAAAATTTCACTTCGGTCCATCTCCCAAACTTCCAAATCCTTAATCTTTTCTCCATCAATAACAAACCGCACTGCGGTACATTTTTTATGGAAACCTTTGTAACCGGCAGCTCCCGGGTTGATGTGCAGCAATCCAAGTTTTTTATCGTAAACCACCTTTAAAATATGAGAGTGCCCGCTAATAAACAATTTCGGAGGATTATGAAAAATCTCCGGCTTCACATACCGCTCGTACCGGCCGGGATAGCCGCCAATGTGTGTCATCCAAACATCAACACCTTCGCACATGAACCGCTGGTGCTGCGGATGAACAACACGAACATCCTGCCCGTCGATATTGCCGTAAACACCTTTTACCGGTTTGAATGCAGCCAGCTCATCGGCCACCTCAATTGAGCCAAAATCACCGGCATGCCATATTTCATCTACCTTCTCAAAAAATGGGAAAAGCCTTTCATGCAAAAATCCGTGCGTATCCGATAATAATCCGATGCGTTTCATAAAAAAGAGAATCAAATCCGTTAATTGTTGCCTCAAAATAAACTAAATTTGCTGGGAAATAAAATTCAAAGAAATGAAACGAGTAGTAATAGTGCGTCATGCCAAAGCCGTTCCTTACGGTTACGATGATGATTTTAACCGCGATTTAAAAGACAGAGGGAAAAACGACGCTGCCCTTGTGAGCAAAGAGTTGAAAAAGAAGGGCATTGTGCCCGGCCTGATGATTTCAAGCCCGGCAAAACGCGCACTGAAAACCGCACGGATTTTTGCTGAGAATCTGGGATATGAAAAAAATCAGATAAGAGAAAACAAGAATATATACGACGGACTCACCACTTCGGAGTTTCTGGAACTCATTCAATCGCTGCCCGAGGGAACCGAAACGGCTTTTTTTTTCGGCCACAACCCCGGTTTTTTCTACTTTGTCAGTAATTTATTGAAGCATTACAACCACGATATGCCTACCTGCGCCAGTGTTGCAATCGATTTTGACGTGGAATCGTGGAAAATGGTGGAAGCGCGCACCGGAGAAATGGCGGCAAGGCTTACGCCCAAAATGCTGAAATAATTTTTTCACCCGAACACAATTTATTTATCAATAAAAAGTTGATACTACAATTGGTTTTTTAGTTTTGTGCCGATGATAAAAAAGCTATACATTTTCGTATTTCTGCTGGTTACCGTATTTGCCGGTTTTTCCCAAAGCAATAATGCAACCCTCAGGGGAACTGTACGCGACAGCGACGGAATGCCGCTCGATATGGTTAATATCGCGCTGAAGGACTTCCCCCTGGGCACCAGTTCAAACAGGGAAGGGAAATTTCTGCTGCGCATCCCTGCGGGCAGAGAAGTGGTGGTTGTTTTTTCATCGGTTGGTTATGCCAGTTTTGCAGATACGATATATGCAGCATCTGAAGAGAACATTACGCTCGAAATTATTCTTCCGGCTACCGACCTTAAACTGGCTGAAATAGTGGTTACCGAGCAGCGCCGAAGCGGAGGAAATGTTACCCGGCTCGATCCGCGGTTTATGGAAGTGATGCCCGATGCGGCCACCGGCGGTGTGGAAGCGCTGATTAAAACTTTGCCGGGCGTTTCAACCAACAACGAACTGAGCTCGCAATACACCGTGCGGGGCGGCAACTTCGATGAAAATATGGTGTATGTAAACGACATTGAAATTTACCGGCCTTTCCTCATTCGTGCCGGACAGCAGGAAGGACTAAGCTTTATTAACAGCGACATGGTTTCAACCATCGACTTTTCTGCCGGCGGTTTCGATGCACGTTACGGCGATAAAATGTCGTCGGTACTCGACATCAAATACAGGAGACCCAGTGTTTTCAGAGGTTCGGCCTCCATGAGTCTGCTGGGTGCAACTGCCCATTTCGAAGATGTGGCGCTAAAAGGCCGGCTGGCACACATTACAGGCATCCGTTACAAAACCAACAGCTATATGCTGGGCGGGCTTGATGAAAAAGGAGAATACGACCCTAAGTTTCTCGATGTTCAAACATATATCACCTTTCGTTTTTCTGAAAATTTCGACCTTTCGTTTCTCGGGAACATGGCCCAAAACCAGTATCGTTTTGTTCCGCAAACCCGGCAAACCACCTTCGGCACCTGGCAAACGCCACTCAATACCACCATCTATTTTCAGGGACAGGAAATCGACGATTTTCAAACTTATCTCGGCGCACTTTCGGCCAATTACCACCCCAACCTTAATCTCAACCTGAAATTTATTTTGTCGGCCTTTAACACTTCTGAAAAAGAAACTTACGACATTTTGGGGCAATATTACCTGAACCAGTTGGAACGCAATATGGCTTCGGAGGAATTTGGCGACAGCGTGCTCAACCTTGGCGTGGGAACCTTTTTGAACCATGCACGCAATTACCTCGATGCCAATGTGTACAGTTTTTCACACAAAGGCGCCTACAATTCCGATAATCATTTGCTGAATTGGGGAATTAAATTTCAGCATGAGCAATTTGAAGATAAAATCAACGAATGGATTTACCGCGACTCAACCGGCTATTCACTACCCTATTCCGATAAAGAAGTTTTACTCTATTTTACGCTGAATACCAGGAATAAAGTAAGTTCAAACCGAATTACAGGATATTTTCAGGACACCTGGAGTGTGCCGGTAAGTAGCGGCGATTTGTACTTTACCGGCGGCGTAAGGTTCAATTACTGGGATTTTAATGACGAGTTCCTGGTAAGCCCGAGAATTTCCTTAAGTTACTACCCTGAATGGGAAAGCAAAATTTCATTCAGCCTCTCGGGCGGAATGTACCACCAATCTCCTTTTTTCAAGGAACTGAAAAACAGGGATGGTTCGATAAATGATGATACAAGGGCACAACGTTCGTATCAGGTGGTTGCCGGAACCGACTATCTTTTTACGGCCTGGGACCGCCCGTTTCGGTTTACTACCGAGGCGTATTACAAACACATGAACCGGCTGATTCCCTACCAGGTTGAAAATGTGCAGATTCGCTATCTGGGCGAGCAGGAAGCGGTGGGATATGCCACCGGAATCGACATGAAAGTGAACGGCGAGTTTGTGAGTGGCGTGCAGTCGTGGGCCAGCCTCTCGTTTATGAAAACCGAGGAAGATATTTTGGGCGACGGACACGGGTACATCCCCCGCCCCACCGACCAGTGGATGAATTTCAGCCTTTTTTTCCAGGATTATTTCCCCGGAAATCCTTCATACAAAATGCAGCTTTCGGGTTTTTACGGCGCCCGCCTGCCCACCGGCCCCCCCAATTCGGAACGGCATCAGGACGTTTTTCGCATGCCGTCGTACCGCCGCATCGACCTGGGGTTTTCCAAAGTAATTATCAGTCCGTCAAACCCGATGCAAAACCGTTTTCTCAGTCACATCAACGATATGTGGGTTAGTCTCGAGGTTTTTAACCTGCTGAATATCAACAACACCATTTCCTATTTCTGGGTTTCCAGCATTCAGGGCGACCAGTTTGCCGTTCCCAACTACCTCACCGACCGGAAGTTTAATTTGAAATTGACGGTGAAATTCTAACAAGAATTCAATTTAACCATTTCTCAATTTGTCAATTTAAGCTTTCTTTCTTCAGTTTAATTATCTTTGTTTTATGATCGGTTTTTTGGATCAGGATATCAAATTTTTACCCGGCGTGGGGCCAAAACGTGCCGAATTGCTGGCGAAAGAGCTAAAGATTAAAACCTTTGGCGACCTGGTTTACTATTTCCCGTACAAGTACATCGACCGAACCAAATTTTACAAAATTTCGGAAATCCATGCCCAAATGCCTCACATTCAAATTAAAGGCAGAATCCGCTCGATGGATACCGTGGGTGCAGGCCACAAACAGCGCCTTACAGCACGGTTTTACGACGACACCGGCAGCATTGAACTGGTGTGGTTTCAAAGTGTAAAATGGCAGTTGGATCATCTGGAACTGAATAAAGAATACATCGTTTTTGGAAAACCATCGGAATTTAACGGGCGCATTAATGTGGTGCACCCGGAAATGGAAACCGAAGAGGAAAAGCAACTCAAACCGGCAGGGCTTTTTCAGGCACATTACGTGACCACCGAAAACATGAAAAAAAAGTACCTGCTTTCCAAAACCATCAACAAATTTCAGCTCACCCTCATTTCGCTGGCCAAAGGAAAAATTAAGGAAACGTTGCCCGATTATATTACCCGAAAATTAAAACTGGTTTCGCTGGAGGAAGCGCTTTCCATTATTCATAAACCTGAAAATACCACCGACTTGAAAAATGCCCGGTTCAGGCTGAAATTCGAAGAATTGTTTCTCATTCAACTCAAAATTCTGGCACTAAAACATAACCGCGAAAATAAATTTAAGGGATTTCGTTTTGAAAAGGTAGGTTACAATTTTAATACGTTTTACTCCGATTTTTTGCCTTTTGAATTAACAGGAGCGCAGAAAAAAGTTTTGAAGGAAATCAGGCGCGATGTAAATCGCAATGTACAGATGAACCGTCTTTTGCAAGGCGATGTGGGCAGCGGAAAAACGCTGGTGGCGCTGATGACCATGCTGCTGGCCATGGACAATGATTTTCAGAGTTGCCTGATGGCGCCTACCGAAATTCTGGCGCAGCAACATTTTCAATCCATTTCCAACTTTTTAAACGGAATGGGTATTGAAGTGGGGTTGCTCACCGGGTCAACCAAAGCCAGTGACAGAAAAGTGCTGCACGAAGCGCTGGAATCGGGGCAAATGCAAATTCTGATTGGGACACATGCCTTAATAGAAGATGTGGTGAATTTTCAAAACCTCGGGTTGGTAGTAATAGACGAGCAGCACCGTTTTGGCGTGGCACAACGGGCCAAACTCTGGCAAAAAAACGACCTCATTCCGCCCCATGTGCTTGTTATGACAGCCACTCCCATTCCCCGAACGCTGGCTATGACGGTTTACGGCGATTTGGATGTTTCGGTAATAGACGAACTGCCACCCGGACGAAAACCCATAGAAACCCACCACTTTTTTGAAAACCGCCGCAAACAGGTTTATAATTTTCTGCGGCAGCAAATGGAAAAGGGAAGGCAGATTTATGTAGTTTACCCGCTCATTACCGAATCGGAAAAAATGGATTTGAAAAACCTCGAAGAAGGTTTCCGACATATTTCCGAGGCGTTTCCCTGCATAAAAGTAGGTATGGTGCACGGCCGCATGAAACCGGTGCAGAAAGAAAATGCCATGCAGAAATTTAAACAGGGAGAAACCCGCATTATGGTAGCCACAACGGTTATTGAGGTAGGCGTGGATGTTCCCAATGCCTCGGTGATGGTGATTGAAAGCGCCGAACGGTTTGGATTGTCGCAGTTACACCAGTTGCGTGGACGGGTTGGCCGGGGCGCAGAACAATCGTACTGCATTCTGATGTCATCGTACAAAATCAGTAACGAAAGCCGTAAACGGCTGGCTACCATGGTGCGCACCAACGACGGTTTTGAAATTGCCGAAGTGGATATGAAACTTCGCGGTCCGGGTGATTTGGAAGGAACACAACAAAGTGGAATCGGCTTCGACCTGAAAATTGCCAATCTGGGCAAAGACGGCGAAATTCTGAAACTGGCCCGCGATGTGGCTTCCGAAGTTTTAACAGGCGACCCATTCCTGCAAAAAGAGGAAAACCGCGTGCTGCTCGAAAACCTGAAAGCAACGAAACAAACCGAATTCGACTGGAGTTCAATAAGCTAACAAATCTTTTACTCTACTACCCTCAACCAGGCTTCTGCCATTAGCTGGGCTCCGGCCATGGAAGGATGAACCCCGTCGCCTGCCCAATAGGTACCAGGAGCATATTTTACTGCCTCATCAAAAACCTCCTGAAAGGGAACCCACAAGGCGTCGAACTCACCGGCAAGTTTTTTGGCTGCTGTCTGGTATTCCTTCATGGGCTCAACCCACGATTCATCCACGGCAGAAGTGTTCAATACATAAAACGGCTGGCAAATTACCAGTGCCACATTGGGCAAATTTTGTTTTGTCCGTTGCAGCAATGCACGGAAATCGTTTTCGTAAACCTCAACGGTACCGTCGTACTGGCCATTTCTTTTATGCCAGTAATCGTTCACCCCTATAAGAATGCTCACCAGGTTTGGGTTCAGGTCGAGGCAATCTTTCTGCCAGCGGTCTGCCAGCTGATACACTTTATTTCCGCTGATTCCCCGGTTATAAAGGGTCAGATCAAGTTCGGGCAACGCATTCATCAGTGCCGAGGCAGCTAAAAATGCATAACCTGAACCAAACGACTGCGGATTGTTTGGCAGTTCTCTCTGCTTTTCTCTGCCGGCATCGGTAATGGAATCGCCCTGAAAAAGAATTGTACCGCCTTTTTGAAAGCGGAAATATTTATCGTTTTCCTTTTTTTCAGCAGAAATGCAGGATGAAACAATGGCAGGAATACCAGCAATGGCAGCCGCTCCGGCAGCCGATTGTCCTAAAAATTTTCTTCTGGAAAGGTTCATTTATTGCGATGATTTGATTATTAGCAGATCGAATTAAAAAGGCAAACCATCCCCCGGACCGTCTTCGGGCTCAGGCGGAATATCGTCTGGCGTGTATTCCGGTGGTGGTTCAGGCAGATTTCCTTCTCCGGAAACCCGGTCGATTTTCCACGCATTGATGTTGTGATACCATTTGCCGTTAAATTCCCTGGATTCAAGGTTGAAAGAAACATCAACCTCGTCGCCTTCCCCGAAGCCTTCAATTAGGGAAGACTTATCGTTAAACAATGTAAAACAAACCTTCCGGGGAAACTGCTCGTCTGTTTCAATTACAAACTCTTGTTTTTTCCACTCTTTTCCTGCACGGCTAACACCCGATTCTGACTGCAGGATTTGCTGTATTTTTCCTTTTACCTGTAAACTCATGAAGCGAAAATAAAAAAAGAAACCCTTTGCAAGACTTTTTGCAAAGGGTTTTTTATGCAAAAAATATCAACTGTTTACTGTTCAACAATCTCAAGCAATTCCACTTCAAAAACCAAAGTGGTATTCGGACCGATATCGGCACCGGCTCCGCGTTCGCCATAGGCCAGTTCCGATGGAAGGTAAATTTTCCATTTTGAACCAACCGGCATCAGTTGCAGAGCTTCGGTCCAGCCCTGAATAACCTGTGTTACACCAAACACAGCCGGTTCACCACGTTCAACAGAACTGTCGAAAACTGTTCCGTCGATGAGTGTTCCATGATAATGAACACGCACTCTGTCGTCGGCCACAGGTACAGGACCATCGCCTTCAACGAGGACTTCGTACTGCAATCCGCTGGCAGTTGTATTTACACCTTCGCGGTTTTTATTTTGTTCCAGAAAAGCATTTCCGGATTCCAGGTTCAGCTGCCCTTCGCGCTCACCTGCTGATTCAAAAAACCTTCTGACTACCTGGTCGGCCTCTTCCACAGTCATTTCACCTTCCTGTTCCAAAGCGGCCACACGAAATGCGGTAGCCATCGCTTCCAGGTTTATGTCACTTCCTCCGGGGGCATTGTCAACCTGTTGTTTGTTGTTTGTTCCCACCAAAATACCAATAGCATATCCAGCTGAATCGGCAGCTGTTTCAAGTTTAACTTTTTTTGACGAGCCAGATTGCTGGCAACTCATGCCGGCAATCAATAAAATGATAACTGGCAAATAAAAAAAACTGTTTCTCATAATTCACTAATATTTAAACGATTTCCAATAATTCAACATCAAAAACCAGAGTAGCATTGGGACCAATTACGCCACCTGCACCCTGTTCACCGTAACCAAGTTCGGGCGGTACATAAAGCCTCCATTTCGAACCGACCGGCATTAACTGCAAGGCTTCCACCCAACCCTGAATCACTCCATTCACCGGAAAAACAGCCGGCTGGCCGCGCTCCACTGAACTATCGAAAACAGTGCCATCGATAAGGCTGCCATGGTAGTGGCATTTCACCTCGTCTTCCAGCGACGGAAGTTCGCCGTCACCTTCTTCCAGCACATGGTACTGAAGTCCGCTGGGCAGTTCAACAATTCCGTCTTCTTCGCGGTTTTTGGCCAAAAACTCAAGGCCTGATTCCAAATTCTGACTGGCCTCCTTATTGCTGGCTTTTGCCATAAAACTTTCCAGAATTTTATTCGCCTCATCAGGCATCATCTCTGGCATTTCACCTATGTAGGTGTCGTTTACTGCCTTTAAAAAAGCTTCCGGATTTATGGTTTTTACTCCTGATTTGATAAGGTTTGAGGCCACACTCATCCCCAATGCATAACTGAACCGTTCCAATTCGCCGGTCAATTTTTTCTCCGTCATAACGTTCGTTTCAATTTTAAAGCTGCGAAGATAACTTAATTTTTTGGCAATGAAATTTTTGAACCTACTTTTATTCCCCTGAGCATCTCTTTTTTACCGGGAGGACCGGGTAATCTTTCCACGGTAAAACCTGCTGATAACAAGCGCCTTCGAACTTCTCCCTTGGCACTGTATGTGACGAAAACACCGCCGGGAAGGGTAATTTCAAAAAGCCGGTTTATCAATTCAGCACTCCACATTTCAGGTTGTTTGTCGGGTCCAAAAGCATCGAAATAAACAATATCGCAACCGTTGGGCAAATTCCAGTAGTCTGAAACAAAATCGGCATTCATTTTTAAAAGAGTGAACCAGGCAGAAACCTGCACCTGTTCGCCCCATGGTGCATCAATTATGTCGGAATAAAGCTTTTTCCCGTTAACAGGAAGCCACCGGTCATAATTCAGCTTTGCGGTTATACCGGCTTCAAGGGGATATTTTTCGATAGCCGTATAAATCACCCTCCGTTTTTCTTTTTCGGCCAGATGAGCGGTAAGGAGGCAGTTCAACCCTGTGCCAAACCCCACTTCAAAAACGGAAGGATCAGGAGCCTTGTGAAAATGAAATCCATTTTCAATAAAAACATGCTTCGACTCGGTAATGGCCCCGTTCAGCGAATGATACTGCTCATCCATTTCAGGGATGTACAGGGTGGACGAACCGTCGTTGGTTTTTCTTAATTCAAGCTTCATTGCTGCAAAAATGTTGAGAAATACCGAAATATAAAACTAAAATGGTAATTTTACCATCCTAAATTTTTTAAGATGCTCTTACGGTTGTACAACGAAAATCCAAATCCCCGTGATGTGCGCAAAGTGGTAGATGTTTTGCGCGACGGCGGAATAATTATTTATCCAACCGATACGGTTTACGGCCTGGGATGTGATATTACCAATGTAAAAGCCGTTGAAAAAATTGCGCGTTTTAAAGGAATCAACATCGAAAAATCCAATTTCTCATTTATTTGCAGCGATTTAAGTCACATTTCAGATTATACAAAACCCATTTCAAATACGGTTTTTAAACTGATGAAAAAAAACCTTCCCGGTCCGTTCACATTTATCCTTCCAGCTAACAATAATGTGCCCAGGTATTTTAAGGGAAAAAAGAAAACCGTGGGAATCAGGGTCCCCGAAAATAACATCATTCGCGAAATTGTTTTGGAACTGGGGAATCCGATCATGTCAACATCCATCAGGGATGAGGATGAAATTATAGAATATACTACCGATCCGGAACTGATTTACGAAAAGTACCAGGATATTGTTGATATTGTTATTGACGGTGGTTATGGTGAATTGGTTCCTTCAACGGTGGTTGACTGCACCGGCGACGAACTGCAAATTGTTCGCGAAGGAAAAGGAATTTTGGAGTTTTAAAAAGGAAGTCCTACTCTTTCCAGAAGGAAGGAGTAAATATCACCAAAACGGTAAAAAGTTCCAGCCGGCCAAGCAACATCAAAAACGATAAAAACCATTTTCCGGCAGGTGTAATGTGAAAAAAAGTTTCAGCCGGACCTACATTTCCAAGTCCTGGTCCAATATTACCCAAACTGGTTGCAACAGCTCCCATTGCAGATTCGAAATCGGGTTCCATAAAAGAAAAGACAATTGTGCTGGCACCAAATATAACCATGTAAAACATAAAAAAAGCCAGCACATTGGTAATAATTTTAGAATCAACCGAATGATTGTTGAATTTAACAGGAATTACCGCGTTAGGATGAACCATTCGCCGAAGCTCGTAATAGCTGTTTTTTAAAAGTAAAACTATGCGCATAATTTTCAACCCCCCCCCTGTTGATCCGGCAGAACCTCCAAAGAAAAACAATCCAAAAAGGAAAATGGTTAACACTGGTGTCCATTTCAGATAATCCACAGTGACATAGCCCGTGGTAGTAATAACTGAAACGACCTGAAAAAGAGAATCTCTGAATGCCAACTCAGCGCCGGTATGTGTGGAGATTAATAATCCTGTGAAAATAACCAGTGAAAAACCGAGTACAAATAGTGCGTAATATTTAAATTCTTCGTCCTTAAAAACTCGTTTAAAATTTCCCCTTAATGCCATGTAAGACAGGGTAAAATTGGTACCTGCCAGGAACATAAATACAACAATGATGTATTGAATTGCAGGAGATGACCAATAGGCAATACTCGCCTGCTTGGTAGAAAAGCCACCGGTAGCCATTGTTGTAAATGAATGACAAACGGCGTCAAACAACTCCATGCCGGCAATCCATAACAGGATAGTTTCGGCAATTGTAAAAATTAGGTAAATTCCCCACAGGGCTTTGGCGGTCTGCCTGATTCGCGGACTTAACCGGTCGGGGGTAGGCCCGGGAACTTCGGCCATAAAAAGCTGCATACCACCAATGCCAAAAACCGGCAGTATGGCCAGCGATAAAACAATAATTCCCATTCCTCCCAGCCATTGGGTAATGCTCCTCCAAAACAAAATACCATGTGGCAGAGCTTCAATATCATTTAAAATTGAGGAACCTGTGGTTGTAAATCCAGATATCGTTTCAAAAAAAGCGTTTGTAAAATTGGGAATGGCACCGCTGATAACATAAGGCAAACTTCCGAATAACGAAAAAACCACCCAAACCAGGGTAACAATGATGTAACCCTCGCGCCGGCCAATTTCCCGTTTTGCATTACGCGTGAGATAAGTTATGCCGGCCCCCAGGGCAATATTGAGTCCCGAAGATATTAAAAAAGCTGCCTGGTCGTACTCTTTATAAATCAACGATATGCCAAATGCCAGCAGCATGGCTACTCCTTCAACAACAAGCAGCAACCCCAATACTCTGACTATGATTTTGACATTCATTTCAATTCAAAATAATTGCTGAACTTATTTGAAAAATTTCTCCAGTTTTTTAATGCCGGATGGCAATGTAAATACCACTACTTTGTCGCCTTCCTGAATATGTGTGTCACCATGCGCAATATAACCATCTTCGCCTCTGATAATCCCCCCGATTTTGGCCTCATCGGGGAAACCAAGCTCTTTGATGGGTCTCTGGGTAATTTTGGCATTGGCTTTGGCAATAAACTCAAAAACTTCGGCGTCTGATGCAGTCAGGCATTTCACTTTTGAAATGGCTGCATTCAATGTAAACCGGTAAATATAACTCGCCGCAATAAGTTTTTTGTTTATAATGCTACCAATATTCATATTTTCAGCAAGGCTCATAAATGCAAGATTTTCCACTTCTGCAACCGTTCTTCTCACACCCAGGGTTTTGGCCAGGTGACACCCTAAAATATTGGTTTCAGAGTTGCCGGTGGTTGCCACCACGGCATCCATTTTTTCCAGTCCTTCATCTTTAAGCAACTGAAGGTTGCGGCAATCACCGTTAATTACCAGCGCATTACCGTATTTCCCGGCAACTTGTTCACATTTTTCAATGTTCTCCTCTATCACTTTAATGTTATACTGGTCACCCAGTTTTTCGAGGGCTTTTTGGGCAATACGACTTCCTCCAAGAAACATGATGTTTTTTACCTCGAACGGCTCTTTGGCAGTTAATTCAAACACCCGTTGCTGTTCCATCCGTGTGGTTACAAAAAACACAATATCTCCATTTAAAATGAAATCTGCCCCTTTGGGAATAATGGTTTTACTATCGCGATTGATGGCAACTGCCAGAATATGCTCGTTTTCCTGAGCCAGTTCTTCAAATGTCCGGTTAAGGATGGGAGCATTCTCTCTTACTTTTATGCCGAGCAGCAACAGTTTGCCCTGCGAAAATTCAATATGCTGGCGTGTAACGGTTTGTTTAACCGAAGCAACAATTTCTTTTGCAGCCAGGCTTTCGGGATAGATAAGCTCGTGAATGCCCAGGTTATTTAATTTGGCACGATACCTTGGCTGCAGATACTCCGAATTGTTTATGCGGGCAATGGTTCTGCCCACTCCCAAATAGGATGCCATGGAGCATGCCAGAACATTTCGTTCTTCAAAAGGGGTTACAGCAATAAAAAGGTCTGATTTGGCCAAACCGGTCTGCTTCAGGTCCTGAAAGGAATGTGCCGAACCAACCACGGTCATCAGGTCCACATCCCCACTCACTCGGGAAAGCTTTTCAGGCGAATCGTCCAGCAAAACAATATCGTGTTCTTCGTTGCTGAGCATACGGGCCAGGTGAGTTCCCACTTCTCCCGCACCTGCAATTACAACTTTCATTTTTTAACCCTGTTTAATTAATTCACTGCAAAATAAAAGATAACTGATCGATTTATCAGCATACAATCCCTAATTTCGGTATAAAATGGAATCATTTTAAAATACGACGTAAGAAAACTACCATTTTTCACGGAAAGCACCCTCGTACCTCAGGTAAAATACAGAATCATCTTTGGTTGCAGAATTATCCCTGTACCTTCTTGTTGAAACTACCTGCAAGCCGGGATGCTCATTTTCAGACCCTTGTTTTTGAGAATAAGGCCCAATTACCAGTACCGGGAATTGTGTAGATTTCAAAGGAAAATTTTCCAGAGCAATGAGCCTGCCTTCAAAAAACAGCAATCCGTTTTTCAAATACAGTATTGAATCGTAAAAGGATTCCTCCTTTTCCAGAAAAACCGGCGGATTTAAACGCATTTTTCGCACGGTATTTTCAATTATACCGGCGGCAGTTCCTGTTTCCGGCAGGGCAGTTTCGGAAACTACATAACTCCGCCTGCCTTTTACAAGTTGAATAACGGTTTGGTCGGGATAGTTGTAAACAATGATTTCTCTTCTGCGCAAATCAGCTGTTTTCTGAACCAGTGAGGTGGCGGGCAAAAACAAAAAAGCAAGTAATGCCAGCTTGAAATGCCTTTTATGAGCTGTTTCAACAAACAGAAAAACAAACAACAGCAATACCAAAACAAGAAAAAGTTGAACCCACGAAAAAGATAAACCAATAACTGAATGTGGCAGTTTTTCGATTCCACCGAGAAAACCGATGACAAAACGCAGGACATAGCCAATGGCAAGCGCTGCCGCACCAGACAAAATTTTAATCCAGCTGAAGAGCAAAAGAATTATTCCGGCAGGAATAAGAAAAGTGACAGCCGGGATAACCAAAAGGTTTGAAATCCAAAAATAAACAGGAAACTGGTTAAAATAGAATACCGAAACCGGAAAAGTGGCAATTTGTGCTGCAACCGAAACTGTTAAAAGGACATAAAAGTAGTTCACAACCTTGTATTTGAAGGTAAAAATCTTTTGAAGCTTTGGCTGCAAAAAAACAATTCCAAACACAGCCGAATAGGAAAGCTGGAAACCGGCTTCGAACAAATTATTGGGATTGACAAGCAGCAGAAAAAAAGCAGAGGCCGCCAATGAATTGTATATAGCTGCCTGCCTGCCAATACCTTTACCCACAGTAACAAAGGTAAACATTGTAGCTGCCCGCATTACCGAAGGAGAAAGTCCGGTAATAAACGCAAAAGACCAAAGAGCCAAAACAACAATAATTATGAAGGCAATCCTGCCGTATTTTTGCTTGTTCAGAAAGGCTAAAAGCGTAGCAAATATAAAATAGACAATTCCAACATGCAGACCCGACACAGCCAGTACATGCATTGCCCCGGCCGAGGCAAAAACTCTTTTTGTTTCCGGGTCGAGGCCTCGTTTATAGCCCAAAGTGAGTGCAGACAACACATGCAATTCTTTTTCCCCAAAATCCTGGTTCCGGTATATTTCAAGCAGGCGCATCCTCACCCTTTCGGCAAGTATGCCTGCCGTAACTAACGAATTTCCCTCTGCTTTTACCCAGCTGTGTTCCGGAAGATAAACCTGCCTGTAAATCTTTTTTCTTGCAAGATAAGACTGATAATCAAATTCGTACGGATTATTTGCGTTGGCAACCATTTGCGGAGTTTGCTGAAAGAGAACGATTTCCCCTGGCTTCAGTTTTTCAGCTTTTTCGCTTTTGGCAAAATAAACCATTACCTTTTCTGAAGTGTTAAAAACCGAATCGTTCCGGTAAAAAGTGTTAATTTTCAGCACCGACTGCCATGAGTTAGGTTTCTCCTGCACGATTTCCAGTACTGCGGCAGAAAATTTTCCGTTAGCATAAAACACAGGCTTTCGGTTATATATATTGAATGCCAGTATTCCTGCAACCGCAATGGATAAATGGCCAACAATGCCAAATAATGTTGAAATTCGGTAATTGTAATTGAGATTCAGCCAGGCCAAAAAGCCCGTTAGAGCCAAAAGAACACCAAGCAACAGGGGTGAGTTAAGTTGAATTACTGAACCTGCAATAACTCCCGTTGCCAGTGCAGCAGTCAGCCGCAAAAAAGGTATTCGCTGAACTGTTTTATCCAATGGTTCCCAGTGTTACGGACAGTTAAAAAGGGTTACTGCCCGGATTATAACATTGGTATTAAAAACGGGAATTTTAATAAAAGGTTACGCTGATTTGGCAGGAATTTTAATGCGGTACCGTGGTTGCACTTTTCCTGTGGCTATGTTGCGTAATTTGCTTTTCAGCAACCTTTTCCGCAGCGGAGACAAACGATCGATAAAAAGAATTCCCTCCAAATGATCGTATTCATGTTGAATAATCCGGCCTGCATATCCTTTAAAAACTTCTTCGTGCGGTTCGAAATGCTCGTCGAGGTATTTAATTCTCACCTCGTCGGGCCTTTTAACATCTTCTCGTATTTCGGGCAAACTGAGGCAGCCTTCGTTCATAACCCACTCTTCCCCTGTGGTTTCAATAATCTCAGGATTAATAAATACTCTTTTGAATTCTTTCAGTTCGGGTTCTTCATCGGCTCCCGATGTAGCATCAACCATAAACATGCGTATTGACAAACCAACCTGTGGAGCTGCCAGGCCAACACCATCGGAGTTATACATGGTCTCCCACATATCTTCGATTATTTCGCTTAGTCCTTCGTGGTCTTTCCCAATGGTTTTTGCCTTTTTTCTAAGTAACGGATCACCATAAACTGTAACCGGATATATCATTTTTTCAAATTTCTTTTTTGTTCCATAAAACTTTGTAAAATAATAGTAGCACTAATGGCATCAACCAGTGCCTTATTTCTCCTTCCCATCTTTCCAATTCCCCCGTCAATCATGGTTTGCATGGCCATTTGCGATGTAAACCGTTCATCTACAACATGTATCCTGATTTCAGGGAATTTTTCCTTAAACTTTTTCAGAAAAGGATTAATGTAAACAACAGCCTCGGAGGGTTTGTTGTTCAGTTGCCGGGGATAACCAACCACCACCTCTTCAACCTGTTCGTTATGAAAATAGCTTTGAAGAAAATCCCAAAGCGTATGGGTAGCTACTGTAGCCAGTTTATTGGCAATAATCTGTTGCGGATCGGACACCGCAAGCCCTACCCTCTTTTTTCCATAATCAACAGCCAAAATTCTTCCCATGAAACATTTGTTTTGAATGGCACAAAATTAGAGAGAATTCCCGAAAAAATAAAAATTTAAACACACTGATTTTCAAAAGGTTTTAAAAAGCACTTTTTACATTTAAATGTATTTGGCATGTGCTTTGCTTTTTGTGCAATAACATACCGGTATTGGAAGGCGCCACAGAGCAAAGCATTTTAATTGTTGAATTTAAAAATTTTAAGTCATGAAAACATTAACTTTAAAACTGATTGCCACCCTGTTTGTGGTAGCAGCAGTATCAGCAACCAACCCCGCTCTTGCTCAACGCCGGTCAACAGGTAATAACAACACAGAATCCCGGGTTGAAAAAAGCGAAAGAAAACACATCGAAACGAAATATAAAAAAAGCACGAATGAAAAAAGTGCTGTGAAAGCAGAACCCCGGACAAGAACATATACCAATTCGGGTGTGAGAACAAACACAGCACCGCGAAATGAAAGTGCAACCGTTAACAGGAAACCGGTTGATGCAAGAGCCCGCACAGAGCATAACCGCGCCGTTTACAGGGTAAATGAAAAGGACAACCGGTACACTCCCACCCCGAACTTTAAAGGGAGCAAAACCTTATGGTCGGTTAACGTTACCAAAGGACATGTACCTTACAACAAGCGCGAAGCAAAATATTACAACAACTACGATCACAGAAAATATCCGCACTGGAACAAAAGCTGGGAAAATTACCGCTGGAGCGTAAACAGCTGGAGAGACTATTACAGCGGGTATCATCTGTACTCATACCGCTTTAACAAGCACTATTACTATCACCCGCAATTCGGTCATGTAGTTCGCAAGTTTGAATACCGACCGGTGTATTTCATCCACAACAACGTAAAATTCTACAACTACAACGGCCACTTTTTCAGGCACTTCAAAGGAGTTGGTTATGTTTTGGTGGATATCCCATACGGAATTGTTTTCAGGCAGCTGCCGGCCGGTTACGATAAGGTTTTCGTTAACGGCTATCTGTACTTCAGAGTTGGAAACTTATTTTTCGAAAGAACACCGCACGGCTATTCCCTGGTTCATTACCCGGAAAGGTACTTCGCACTGGAAACGGATTTTTTTAACGGAGGATATTATCATTCTGCCAGTTACAGACTTCACTTTTAAAGAATACATTTACATCCCATTGAAGGCTGTCTTTGCAGGCAGCCTTTTTCTTTATTATTCTTTACCAACCCAGGATTTAATCTCCCGGAAACTCTTTTTTGCTTCACATTTTTGTTTATTTTTAGGCTTCCAAACAATGCTGAAATTATGAATTTAAATTTAAAACGCGATCAGGTGCCCCCGGAACAGGCTGAAAACTGGGTTCTTAACATTGGGGAAGAGGAAAACCTGACATTTAATCTGCAAACTCCACCAATTGTTCTTCAAAAAGATACTTACAAAATACTTGCAGGTGAAAATGAAAACCGGGTAAGAATTTATCTGGGACTTGAACCAGAAATGAAAGAGGGAAAACACGTATTGTGCGCTTATGCCGTTTCTGCATTTCTAATGGGCAGTGGCGACGTATTCAGAGATTACGAAAACCCTGTGTTTAAACTGGAAAAAGAAAACAAAAACTGTTCTCCTAAAACAACCGAAGTGCTTGAGAACATAAGACGGTACCGCAAATGGAGAGCCGGCGATCTGGATGCAGACAACCAATGGGCACGGTTCAGAAAATTCATTTACCCGAAAGCTTTCCTCATCAGTAAATACGAGCTTCATGAAATATTTATCATGCAAAACAAGGAGGAGGCGCAGATAAGTTTTGGTATAGCAAAAACCATGAGTGCACTTATCTATCCCGATGTAAAAGAGAACAGAGCTGCAAAAGACCAGGCAATGGTTTTCGATTTCAGCCAACCTTGTCCACCTGTTTGCGACGAATCGAGCATTTATAATTCTGAAGAAAATGTTTCTGATTAAGAATGTATGGATAACCGTTCTCGTTCCATTGGTTATCGGTTCATTTCATTTTTCAAAATTAAGCAAAAGTGTCCGGTTCGTCTATTGGTTCGTTTTGTTTGGTGCTATAACCGAATTGACGAATAAGCTTTTTATTTACGAACTGGAAATAAAAAACACCATGCCCTTAGGCCATTTCTACATTGCTGTTTCATTCATTTTTGCCGGTTTATTTTATGCCCATGAACTTCATGGATTCATTCATAAAAGAATAATCTACACCGCTCTCATCATTTATGAGCTTTTTTGTTTACACAATGTGATTTTTTTTCAAAGTCATCTTTCCTTTCCAAGTATCCCGGGGGCAGTAAGTGCTTTTTTGATCGTCCTTTTTTCAATACTGCTCTTTACCAAAATTATGGTTGAAGGAAAAATCCGTGTTCTTACCCGGGTTCCGGCGTTTTGGATCAACACAGCAATGCTTATCTATTATACCGGAAATTTTTTCTACAACATTCTTTATAACATGAGTTTGAATTACTCTGTTGAATTTACATTGGTTACCATTAAATTCTCTTCCATTTTTCATGCTGCCTTTTACATTCTTATTTCTGTTGGATTCTGGAAAGCAGGATGTTACGAAAAAAAATAAACCCGTTTGTTCAGTCGGTTTTTTTTTTCATGGAACCCCGGACAGCCAATTGTATATCCATTCGGGTTTTCAAGGGTATCCAACAAGAAAAAGCCCCGGACTCTTCAGACCGGGGCTTAACAACCTTCAACTACTAACCGATTTTATAACCCAAAAAATTATGAAGCAATAGTTATGAACTCATTTCTTGTTTTGTTCGATACAAATAAAAAGGAAAATTCAGGACTGGTCTGTAATAAAAGTCACACAAGTCCGGTAAAATCAATAAAATTTCGTGAAAGCTCCAGTTTTCTGTCTTTTTCCAGCTTTTTCAGCAGCCGGGAAATCACTTCACGCGATGTATTTAATTGCAGGGCCAGTTCCTGATGGGTACCTGCATAGGTGGCTTTTCCGGTTTTCCGGTAGCGGCCAATAAAAAATTTAACCAACCGTTCATCGAGTTTTAAAAAAGCAATGGAATCAATGGTTTCAACCAATTCGCGAAACCGCGACTGAAAAGTCTGCATAACATACTGGCGCCACGACGGATATTCGCACATCCATTTATCGAGCAGAGCAACCGGCAGCATGATTGCTTCGGTTTCTGTTTCGGCTACGGCTATTATATTGCTTTTTAAGTGAGCCATGCAACAGGTCAGCGACATGGCACATACCTCATTCTCCCTGAGGTAGTATAGCAGCAATTCATTTCCTTCGTCGCTGGTGCGCGAAATGCGAATTATTCCTTTTAGTATTACCGGAAAACTAGATATGAACTGTCCTTCGCGAATGAGTAGTTCTCCCGGCTTAAAAGATTTTTGTGCTCCCTGTTCACGGATTTCCTCCAGCAAATCTTTTTCAAAAAACGGATACATTTTTTCCAAACCATCCACAGCACCAAAAATTCAGATTAAAATATATCCTTCATCTTTTCAAAAAAGGTTTTTTCAGAAGAAGAGGGTCCTTCCTGAAATCCGGGTGATTCCATGAGTTTCTCCAGCATTTTTCGTTCTTCTGCATTCAGTTTTTTCGGAATCCACACATGAATTCTTACCAGCAAATCGCCCCTGCCATACCCGTTCACTTCGGGTAATCCTTTTCCGCGCAGCCGGAGAATTTTTTCGGGCTGTGTTCCCTGTTCAATTTTTACTTTCACCTTACTTTCCACTGTGGGAATTTCGGCAGTAGCTCCCAGAGTAATTTCAGGAAACGATAAGAAGAGGTTGTAAATAAGATTGTTACCATCGCGAACCAGTTCCGGGTGTTCTTCTTCGGTTATTACCACCAAAAGGTCGCCATTGATTCCCCCGCGCCGGGCTGCATTTCCTTTTCCGGTTACATTCATCTGCATGCCTTCGCCCACTCCGGCCGGAATTTTAATGGTGATAATTTCCTCGTCGCGCACAACGCCTTCTCCGGCACAATGGGTGCATTTATCTGTAATCATTTTTCCGTCACCCTGGCAAGAAGGGCATGTTGAAGATGTTTGCATTTGCCCGAGCAGTGTATTGGTAACACGGGTAACACGTCCTGAGCCGCGGCAGGTTGAACATGTGGAATAGGCCGATGCATTTTTAGCGCCGGTACCGTTGCAATGCTGGCACTGAACGTATTTTTTTACTTTTATTTTTTTCTCGGTTCCGTTGGCAATTTCCCTGAGGTTTAGTTTCACCTTTACCCGAAGGTCGGACCCACGGGTTACCCTGCGTCCACCGCCGCTGCCTCCGTACGACCGGCTTCCGCTAAAACCGCCAAAACCGCCAAAATGACCACCGAAAATATCGCCAAAAGCAGAGAAAATATCCTCAATATCGGAGAAACCGCTAAATCCACTGCCATTGGCCGCGCCACCCACGCCGGCGTGCCCAAACTGATCGTAGCGTTGTTTTTTATTGGGATCGCGAAGCACCTCATAAGCTTCAGCTGCCTCTTTAAATTTATCTTCAGCCTCCTTGTTGCCCGGATTTTTATCGGGGTGATACTGCAGGGCTTTCTTCCGGTAGGCCTTTTTTATCTCCTCAGCTGAGGCATCCTTACTTACTCCCAGTACTTCGTAATAATCTCTTTTTGCCATGTTATAATCTTCAATTTTATTCTCCCACCACTACCTTGGCATAGCGGATCACTTTGTCGTTCAGGGTATAACCTTTTTGAATTACGTCCACCACTTTCCCTTTCAATTTCTCTTCCGGTGCCGGTATCTTGGTCAGAGCTTCATGATGGTCCACATCAAAATCCCGATGCAGTGATTCAATTTCCTTTACGTTATTTTGCTTTAAAAACTCCCTGAACTTGCTGTAAATAAGCAATGTTCCTTGTTTTCCGGGGTCTTCTTCAGGAATTTCCTTCAACGATTCAATGGCACGTTCAAAGTCATCGATGACAGGCAGAATGCCGGTTAATACGGTTTCACCTCCCGATTTTATCAAATCAGCCTTTTCCCTGACGGTACGTTTTCTGAAATTGTCGAATTCTGCTTGCAGGCGCAAGTGCTTGTCTGATAAATCTTTCAGTTTATCTTCCAGTTCCTGAATTTTACTTTCCTTTTTATCCTTTTTCCCTTTGCGCTTTTTATCTTCTTTTTTTCCTGAAGTATTTTCTGCACCAGCATCAGCTTCATTCTTTGCTTCTCCGTTGCCATTGGGGATTTTCGTCTCGGCTGCTTCTTTCACTTCCTCGTCGTTTTTATTTTTTTTATCGTCTGACATATCTTTTCTGTTTGATTTTGCAACATGCAATAGCAAAAAATTTGCCATGCGCATATAAAAGACAAATTGACACCCGAATCTATACCGGATGTCAATTTGTGTCAGTTAATCGGCTAAAAACTGGTTTAGCGCTTTATTTTTTGGCCAGTTTTTCCAGGGTTGCCTCCAAAGCAGGGCCACGGAGTTTGCGGGCAATAATTACCCCGTTTCCATCGATTAAAAAGTTATCGGGGATACTACGAACTCCGTAAACTGCGGCATGTTTTGACTGCCAGTGTCTCAGGTCACTAATGTGGTAAGGCCACTCCAGTTTGTCATCATCAATGCCTTTCTTCCAGGCTGCTTCCGTACGGTCGAGCGATACACTGAAAACGGTAAAACCTTTTCCGTTTTCAAACTCCTTGTCTTTGTATTTTTTATAGGCCTGTACTACAATCGGATTTTCGCGCCGGCAGGGTCCGCACCAGGCTGCCCAAAAATCGAGTAAAACCAACTGTCCGTTGGTATCCGACAGTTTCAAAGTTTCTCCTGTGACCGATTTTCCGATTAAATCGGGCGCTTTGTTTCCAATGTTAATGCCAAGTGGCTGACTTTGAGAAATACTTGTTCCGAAGACGAACACAACGAATAAAATAAATAACCGTTTCATAAACTACCTGACTTAATATTGAACGTTCAAAAATAAAATTTTCTGTAAAAATAACACCCGGACGACCGGAAGGTTTACAAAAAACAACTTAGCATCTTGTAATCCGGGCACCTATCTGCTGCAAGCGGGTTTCAATGTTTTCGTAACCGCGATCGATCTGCCCGATGTTGTCGATTGTACTTTTTCCGCGGGCCGATAAGGCTGCAATAAGCAATGCAATTCCGGCACGAATGTCGGGAGAGGTCATTTTGGTACCCCTCAGGCAATGCTCGCGGTTCAGTCCAATCACCGTTGCCCGGTGCGGATCACACAAAATAATTTGTGCCCCCATGTCGATCAGCTTATCCACAAAGAAAAGACGGCTTTCAAACATTTTCTGATGAATCAGTACACTTCCTTTGGCCTGGGTAGCCACAACCAGAAATACACTCAGCAAATCGGGAGTCAACCCGGGCCATGGTGCATCCGAAATGGTCATAATGGATCCATCAATGTAATTTTCAATTTCGTAGTGCTGAGTATCTTTTATCAGCAGGTCGTCGTTTCGTTGCTCTACTTTTATGCCCAGCCTGCGAAACGAATCAGGGATAATCCCCAGATGTTCCATCCCTACATTTCTAATGGTAATTTCAGATGCCGTTAGTGCGGCAAGACCGATAAAACTTCCCACTTCAATCATATCGGGAAGAATGCGGTGTGAACACCCCTTTAAAGTTGTAACACCAGAAATGGTTAACAGGTTGGAACCAATTCCAGAAATATTCGCCCCCATGGAAACCAGCATTTTACACAGTTGCTGTACATAAGGTTCACAGGCGGCATTGTATATGGTTGTAGTTCCTTCGGCCAGCACAGCAGCCATTAAAATATTGGCTGTTCCTGTAACAGACGCTTCGTCAAGCAGCATCCAGGCCCCTTTCAGTTTTTTTGTTTCAACCGTGTACCATTTTTTTTGGGAATCGAACAGAAATGTTGCGCCCAGTTTTTGGAGGCCGGTAAAATGGGTGTCCACTCTCCGGCGACCGATTTTGTCTCCTCCCGGTTGAGGAATAAGGCCTTTGCCAAACCGCGCCAGCAAAGGGCCAACTGTCATTACCGAACCCCGCAGGCTGGCAGCCTGTTTGGCGTAGGTCTCCGTTTTCAGGTAATCCATATCTACCGACGATGCATTGAATTGGTAAACTCCCTTCTTCAGTCGGGTTACCTCAACACCAAGACCTTCTAAAATCTTTATAAGGTTAAGCACATCGCTGATTTCAGGGATGTTGGATATAGTAACAACATCGGTGGTCAGCAATGTGGCGCAAATTATCTGCAACGCTTCATTTTTGGCTCCCTGAGGCTCCAGGATTCCGCTTAGCGTTTTTCCTCCTTCAACCAGAAAAGTTGCCATTTGAGGTTTGAAATTTTATTTTTTCTTTTTCTTCTTTTTACTTTGAATTTGCACAGGCGCCACTTTTACCTCGGCCAGCTTTAAATCCCTCGATACTTTCAGCTTATTTCCCGACAATTCTTCCAAATCGGAAAATATTTTTTCATCCTCAACAGCATCCTTATTCCAGGCCATATACAATTTTTTCATTTGATTGGCTATCTGTTCAATGAGTATTTGCTGTTCTTCTCCCTCCATTTCAGTTGCTTTCTGAATCAATTTCTCAGTTATCAACCCATAATGCTTAAGCTTTATATCATTCTGGTTATAAGGAACCCTTCTCGGTTTTTCAGTCAAAATATCCGGGGATGGCGGTTCATAAGGATAATCAATATCGAGTTTAAAATCAGACATAATAGCAATGTGATCCCACAATTTATGTTTGTATTCAGCAACATCGCGCAGGTAGGGATAAAGGTTTCCCATTACGTCGATAACAGCTTGCGCCGATTGGTTTCGTTTTTCGCGGTCTTCAATGGTAAAAAGGTGATCTACCATATTTTGAATGTTCCTGCCATATTCAGGCATCGGAAGTTTTTTTCGTTTTGTATTGTAGTCCATGAAATGAATATTTTATTTACAACTATTTTATTTACAGGAAAATTGAGGGATTTTATATTTTCCGTTTGCAAAACTAATGATTTCTTTACAATACGCAATTTTTCGCCTTTTGTTGTCCCCGTTTTAATCTTTGATCTTCAGTTTGGCAAATTTCAGCAGCAGTTGTTTCTGGCCTGCATTCTGAAAAAATACCGTTGCTTTTTTATTGGGTGGAATTCCTTCAATTTTTATAACCTTTCCAACGCCAAACCGCTGATGCTCTATTGTCATTCCCTGTAAAATTTTTTCGGGATCATCGCCTGCAAACTCCGTTTTGTTACCTGCATCATTTGCCTGGGTTTCCATTTTCCTTCGGAAAACATCCTGCCGGTAGGGCTTTTGTATCGACGAGTTCTGGCGGTTTGCCAATGTGCGTGCACGGTAACCGGTGGCAACTTTTTGTTCTCCGGCGAACGAAGAACGGGTAGCTGGCTGAAACCGGCTGTTGTCAACCATTCCGTCGATGTATTTCTCTTCCATTTCGAGCAGAAACCTGCTGGGAGAACAAAACTCCAGGTTTCCCCAGCGATACCGCTGATTGGCATAGCTAAACCATGCATTTTCTTTGGCACGGGTTAAAGCCACATAAAACAACCGGCGTTCTTCTTCCATCGCCTCGGGAGAATTTTTCTCTTCGGCCTGTGCAGAGGGAAACAATTTATCCTCGAGCCCAACCACAAATACATTTTTGAATTCCAGTCCCTTAGCCGAATGGACCGTCATTAGCGTTACTTTATCGCGATCTTCATCTTTGTCGGTGTCCTGATCGGTAAGCAGAGCTACATCTTCGAGGTAGTTTTCAAGTTTTGCCGGACGACCTTCTTCCAGGGCATTGATGCTGAATTCCTGGATGCCATTCAACAATTCCTGAATATTTTCGTGGCGGCTCAAACCCTCGACCGATTTATCGCTGTGGAGTTCTTTCAGAATATCGGTTTTTTCGGCAATGGTTTTGGCCGCTTCCCAGGCATCGTATTCGGCCACCACACGCGCAAACTCCTGAATCAATGCAACAAATCGCAAAGTTTTGGTCATTGTTCCCTTGTTTAAATTTGCAGGATTCTCCCCAGGCATTGCAGTAATTATATTCCAGATTGAAGTTTCGGCATCCACAGCAGCCGTTTCCAGTTTGCTCAACGTAGTTTGCCCGATTCCCCTTGCCGGATAGTTGATGATGCGTTTAAGTGCTTCGTTGTCCCACGGGTTAATTACCAGGCGAAAATAAGCCAGTATATCCTTAATCTCTTTTCGCTGATAGAAACTCAATCCGCCATAAATTTTGTACGGGATATTCCGTTTGCGCAAAGCTTCCTCAAAAATCCTGGATTGTGCATTGGTGCGGTAAAGGATGGCGTAATCCTGATTTTTATAATGCTCGCGCAACTGGGTTTCGGCAATTTCCTGCGCTACCAGAAATCCTTCTTCGTTATCGGTAAGGGCCGAAATAACCTTGATGCTCTTTCCTAAATCATTTTCGGAAAAAACGGTTTTGGGAATTTGCCGTTTGTTTTTGGCAATAATACTGTTGGCCGCATTTACAATGGTTTGTGTGGAACGGTAATTTTGTTCGAGTTTAAATATTTTATGATTCGGATAATCGGACTGAAAACTGAGAATATTTTCAATGCGTGCTCCCCTGAACGAGTAAATGCTTTGGGCATCGTCGCCAACCACACATATATTATGATGTTTTTCTGCCAGTTTTTTCACAATCAGGTATTGCGCATAATTGGTATCCTGATACTCGTCAACCAGCACATAATCGAACCGGTTTTGATATTTTTCCAGAATTTCGGGATGGTCGCGAAAAAGCAGATTGGTTTTCAGCAGCAGATCGTCGAAATCCATAGCTCCGGAAAGCCGGCATCGTTTCACATACTCTTTGTAAATTTCCGAAATAGCAGGCATTCTCATTCCTTTATCTGCAAGTCTGATTTCTGAGTTTTCTGCATAAACAGCCGGAGTAATCAGGTTATTTTTAGCCATGGAAATGCGTGCGGCAACACTGCCCGGTTTATACATTTTATCATCGAGCTGAAAACTTTTGATGATGGTTTTAATAAGACTTTTACTGTCGGCTGCATCAAAAATAGTGAAGTTTGAAGGGAAATTGATTGTTTCATATTCAGCCCTTAAAATGCGGGCAAAAACGGAGTGAAAAGTGCCCATCCAAAGGTAGCGGGCTGTATTTTCGCCAACCACGCCGGCAATGCGTTCCTTCATTTCACGGGCTGCTTTGTTCGTAAAAGTGAGAGCCAAAATGGAAGAAGGCCGCGCTCCCTGTTTCAGCAAGTGAGCAATACGGTAGGTCAACACACGGGTTTTTCCCGAACCGGCACCGGCAATAATCAAAGCCGGGCCTTCAGTTGAAACCACAGCTTCCAGTTGAGCTTTATTCAAATCTTTGAGGTAATCCAAAATCATTCAAAATCAATTTTCAGATAAAAAAAACAAAAATAGATGATGTTACACGTAATTCCTGTTTTTTCTTCATGCTTTTTTCAACAACTTTACATGGCACTGGTTTTTCCTGTCAAAAACTGCATTTTTGCAACACTGCAAACAATTAAATAAAAATTATACGTTAATATTGTAGCTCAAAGAATCAGTGGAATTATATGATGAAAAAAGGCAGCTTTTACTTGTTTATATGTGCATGGTTTTTGTTTAGCCTGCCCGCAGCGCAAGCTCAACTCACGGCTCCGGGTGCAACAGGCGCAACTGAAACCGAATACACCACATTTCCCGAAACCGATAATATCTTCATTTTCTGTACTGAAAACGAAGTCACCGAGGCAGGTGCCTTACAGGCGCAAACCTCGCTGGAGGGCACCATAACTTTTACATGGGAACAATACAATGCAGAAACCGGTGATTTTGAGTTTTACTTTTCGGAAAGCACCGAAGCTCAAACCTCTGCCATTTCGTCGCTTGAAAACGGAGGCTACCGGGTTACCATCACACAGGGTGAAACCGAAATTATTCACCGGGCGTGGGTTTTCAGCAACTGGATTTCGGCCAGTGCCAGTGTAACCGAATCGAATTGTGAATCGTTCACCCTGACCGGCACCTTTCTTTCGTCGCCGGTGATTTACTACGATCTGGCAACCAATGCCGAAATTGAAGTTTTTAAAGACCTTCGTGTGGAATGGAAGCAGGGGGAAACAACTGTTGCCAGCGTATTAACGCCTCAGTTTTTTGATCCACCAACTTCCGATACGGAATATTCGCTGCGTGTTTACGACCGCTTCGGATGCGAAACTAACACCTCTGTTATGTACGAATCCATTGTTACCAAAGCTAAATTTTCTGTCGATCCGCAAAATGGGGAAGCCCCTCTTACAGTAGCGTTTTCCAATGAATCGGAAAACGGAGACCCTGGCTTGTATGAATGGTTTTTTTACCGCAGCCTCGATGATATTAAACGCGAAGCAGAAACAACCCAACAGCCCATCGACAGTATTATGATTGTGGCATACGATGACAATCCGGTTTACACGTATGAAAACTCGGGTACTTACAATGTAAAACTGGTTTCAAAGAAGGTTTCTGAATTTCACACCTGCGTAGATACCTTTTATATTGAAGACCACATTGTGGTTGACACCTCCTTTGTTGCTGTTCCCAATGTTTTTACACCCAATGGCGATGGTGTAAACGACCTGTTTGTTGTTAAATTCTGGTCGATGAAAAACATTAAAATTTCCATTTTCAACCGCTGGGGTAAGCGCATCCATTTCTGGGAAAGCAGCGATGTGCGCGGATTTGAAG
>Ga0334892_1000100_pt1 | contig 135197 bp, 112 predicted proteins | sample GraSluR3_MG_4_FD_207213 | JGI IMG/M metagenome (GOLD analysis project Ga0334892, IMG submission 207213) | Sludge microbial communities from methane-producing bioreactor in Wageningen University, Netherlands - Granular Sludge_15_04-R3 | ecosystem: Engineered > Bioreactor > Anaerobic >... | reverse complement strand
AAACCGGCAAAACTTCCGCGAGTTGGTACAATTGCGAAGAATAACATTTAGAACAATTAGAGTCTTTCTCTAGCTGTTCTTTTTTGATTGTTCTAAATATGATACTTCGCTTAATAATTATAACATAGGACATCTATTTATCCAAAATATCTTGACTTGAGCAATTATTTTTGATATTATGTTCATATTCTAATATGTGCATATGAATTAATAAAGGAGTAACTTATGGACTTAACAGCTATTTTCAAATTATTATCTGATGAGACACGATTACGTGTGATTGCCTTAATCTATCAAGAAGAATTATGTGTCTGTGAGCTTTGTGGTATTCTAGAAAAACCTCAGCCCAAAATTTCAAAAGTTCTTTCAAAGTTAAGAGATATGGATTTGGTTACTGATGAACGAAAGGAAAAATTTGTTTTTTATACACTTAAGAAAACAAATCCACTCTTAAATCATACGATTGAATTTATGCTTGCCCATCAAAATGATTATAGGATTGTGAGTGATGACTGCCAACGTTTACAAAACAAAGAAAAATATATTGATCAATGCTCACTTGACGCACTGCGGGAAATATCATAAGTGGGTAATAAAGAAAGGAACTTAACATGAATATTTTTAAATGGTTAAATAACCAATTGCTTAAAATGGATTGGTTATACGAAGGAGTCCATACGCTTGTGGAAAATGTATTTGGACTTGATATGAATTCGCAACTTGGTGCTAGCATACACTTTTTCATCTATGATGTCATAAAGATTTTTATTTTGTTATCATTCTTAATTTTTTCAATATCCTATGTTCAAAGCTTTTTTCCTCCAGAACGAACACGAAAAATTTTAGGACGATTTAAAGGTTTAACTGCAAATATTCTTGCGGCACTGCTTGGAACAATTACGCCTTTTTGCTCCTGTTCTTCAATTCCACTCTTTATCGGCTTTACTAGCGCAGGTCTTCCTATTGGTGTCACTTTTTCTTTTTTGATTTCCTCACCTTTAGTTGACCTTGCCTCCGTATTACTTTTAGCAAGCATTTTTAATTGGCGTACAGCCTTTGCCTATGTTATTGTAGGACTTGTCCTTGCCGTTATTGGCGGTAGTCTAATCAGCAAGCTCAAGTTAGAAAAATACGTTGAACCCTTTGTTTTCAAAAACAAGTTAATGGAAGCACAGCAAGAAACACTCACCAGAAAAAAACGACTTATGTTTGCTAAAGACCAAGTTCTTGACATTATCAAAAAAGTTTGGTTATATATCCTTATCGGTGTTGGTATTGGTGCCCTCATTCATAACTGGATTCCGGAAGATGTTATTACCGCACTTCTAGGTCAAGATAAGTGGTATTCGGTCCCTTTAGCTACCATTGTTGGTGTACCTATGTATGCTGATATTTTCGGGACCTTACCTATTGCTGAAGCCCTTGTCGCAAAAGGCGTTGGTATTGGTACCGCTCTTGCTTTTATGATGGCTGTCACTGCATTATCTTTACCTTCAATGATTATGCTTAAAAAGGTTGTCAAACCAAAGCTACTCATCATCTTTGTAACGATTGTAACGATTGGTATACTTATTATCGGTTTTTCCTTTAATGCATTTGGGTCACTACTGATATAAGAACAAAGCACACTTACAAAAGGAGATTATTATGATTATTAAAATTTTAGGTTCCGGTTGTCCCAACTGTAAAAAACTAGAAGCAAACACAAAAAAAGCTCTTAAAGAGCTTAATTTGGAAGCAACTGTTGAAAAAGTTGAAGATTTCGAAAAAATAATGGAGTACGGTGTTATGAGTACACCGGCACTGGTTGTTGACGAAGAAGTCAAATTTTTTGGACGGGTTGCTTCACCTAAAGACATTGCAAAATATCTTCAATAAATATTGTTTAAGAGGATTATAATCGTCGTTTATAGTCCTCATAAACAAATCCCTTTATTACACGTATCCCTTGGTCATTAAGCAAGGCAATCGAAGGTAGGTTCACTCCATTAAACATGTTATTCTTAACCATTGTATAATGTGCCATATCTGTAAAAATCAAAGCATCTCCGATTTTTAATGGTTCATCAAAAGAATAATCACCAATAATATCACCGGATAGGCAGGTTGTTCCTCCCAATCGATAGGTGTATTTTTTTTCATCCGGAAGTCCGGAACCGATAATCATCGGTCGATAGGGCATCTCGATAACATCAGGCATATGACATGCTGCTGAAGCATCCGTGATGGAGATATCCATCCCATTATGTAGAAGATCAAGTACTTTTGTAACTAAAAACCCCGTATTAAGAGCAATGGCTTCTCCTGGCTCCAAATAAACTTGTACGTCATATTTGTTTTTTATACGATTAACAATATGAATTAATCGTTCGACATCATAATCAGCACGAGTTATATGGTGACCACCGCCAAAATTAATCCATTTCATCTGATGGAAGTAGTGACCGAACTTTTCTTCAACAACTTCCATCACTCGTTCAAGGGTGTCCGAATTTTGTTCACACATTGCATGAAAATGCAAACCATCAATTCCTTCTAAATCTTCAGCATTAAATTGACCCTCTGTCGTACCTAGACGAGAATAAATTGCACATGGGTCATAAATTGTTGTTTCAATTTCAGAATACTCCGGATTGACTCGAAGTCCACATTCAATGGCTTTATCTGCCTTTTTCACTTTGTCCTTAAATCGTTTATACTGATCTGCCGAATTAAAGACAATATGCTCACAATAGGACATAATCTCATCAAATTCTTCATCCCGATAAGCCGGTGAATAGATATGAACTTCTTTCCCCATCTCTTCATAACCAAGTCGTGCTTCATATAATGAACTACTTGTTATTCCTGCCAAATATTCGCCAACAATTGGAAAAACAGAATACATAGAGAAACCTTTCAAAGCCAACAGGATTTTACATCCTGTTGACTCTTGTACATAATCAAGTGTCTCTAAGTTCTTACGAAGTAATCGTTCATCGACAACATAAGCTGGGGTATTCATTGATTTAATCTTTTCTATATCTTGTTCGTTTATTCCATAATCCATAGTTATACCTATTTCTCTTCCTCTTTCCTTACTTAATCCAACAACGTTGGATTGAAATCTTCTTCCCATGGAAGTCCTTGTTTATTTAACTCTTCCATAAATGGATCCGGATCAAATTCTTCAACATTATACACGCCGGGGTTTTTCCACTTTCCTTCAAGAACGAGTTTTGCACCAATCATAGCCGGTACACCTGTTGTATATGATATAGCTTGTGATCCAACCTCTCTATAACAGGCTTGGTGATCACAGATATTATAAACATAATAGCTTTTAGGCTCACCATCTTTAATTCCTTGGATGATACAGCCAATATTTGTCTTTCCTTTTGTTCTTGGTCCTAATGATGCAGGATCTGGAAGCACTGCTTTTAAAAACTGTAAAGGTTGAATCTCTTTTCCTTCAAACATAATCGGCTCAATAGATGTCATACCAACATTCTCAAGCACATTTAAATGCGTAATGTATTTTTCAGAAAATGTCATAAAGAATCGAATGCGTTTGATCCCTTTAATATTTTGAGCCAATGACTCTAATTCTTCATGATATAGTAGATAAATATCTTTTGGACCAATTTCAGGTAAGTCGTAAACTTTCTTGACTTCTAGAGGCTCTGTCTCAATCCATTCACCCTCTTCAAAGTAGCGTCCTTTTGCTGTAATTTCCCGAATATTTATTTCCGGATTAAAGTTTGTAGCAAATGGATATCCATGATCTCCAGCGTTAGCATCAACAATATCAATATAATGAATTTCATCAAAATAATGTTTCATCGCATAGGCAGAAAACACACCGGTTACACCGGGGTCGAATCCACTACCAAGAACTGCTGTAAGTCCCGCTTCTTTAAACTTCTCACGGTAGGCCCACTGCCACTTATATTCAAATTTTGGTGTTTCCGGCGGTTCATAGTTTGCTGTATCTAGATAATCAACACCAGTTTCCAAACATGCATCCATGATAGTCAAATCTTGATAAGGTAATGCAACATTAATAACAATATCCGGATTAAATTGACGAATAAGAGCAACCACTTCTTCAGTTTGATCTGCATCAACCTGTGCTGTCTGAATCTTTGTTTTCGTATCCTTAACAGAATCCTTGATTGCAATACATTTTGATTCTGTACGACTTGCTATACATATTTCTTCAAATACTTCTGAATTTTGACAACATTTGTGGACAACAACATTTGCTACTCCACCTGCGCCTATAATAAGAGCTTTTCCCAATTTAATAACCTCCTAGAATACTTAATTTATATAATAACTTATTCCATTATATCATTTTATTACGATTCTGTCTTTGCTTGGCGGCAATTTTACCGTTCATAGTATGTGTATCCACGTAATCCATTCTCGTATGAATTGACAATATCGCGTCGATCTGCAGGTGATATTAATCCGTCACGCACAGCTTCTTCCGCCGATTGTCTGAAGTTTCGACGCATTTCTTTAGCATCATACTCCACGTAGGTTAATACATCTTCAACTGAATCCCCTTCAATTTCACTCACAAATTCAAAGCCACCATCTTTATTTAATCGAATACTTACAACATTGGTATCTCCAAACAGATTATGCAAATCTCCTAATGTTTCCTGATAGGCACCAACTAAAAAGACCCCAAGATAATAGTCTTCATTTGGATTCAAATCATGCAAGGGCAATGTTTTCTTCACATCATGCATGTCAATAAAGCTATCAATATTTCCGTCACAATCACATGTAATATCTGCAACAACTGCATTTCGCTTCGGAATTTCTAACAATCGATGAATCGGCATTATCGGAAACAATTGGTCAATCGCCCAGCTATCTGGAATTGATTGGAATACAGAGAAATTACAATAATATATATCCGCAATCGCACTATCAATATCTTCAAGTTCTTGTGGAATATATTTTAATTTTGCTTTATCTTTCGCTATACGCTGAATAATATTCCAAAATATTTTTTCTGCAAAAGCGCGGTCTCTAAGGCCTAAACGCCCATGATTAAACATATCACGAATAATATCCCTATAATATAAGGCATCATTGTAACATTCTTGTAAATTCTTCGTCTTTAACACTTTGTTTACTTCATGAAGATTTCGAATTTGCTCAGGCACAGATTCATCAAGTACTTCTGGTATGTCATATTCTTGATACGACGCCACATCAAGTACATTAAACAATAATATTGAATAATAAGCAACTAAGGCACGGCCTGATTCTGTTATAATGGTCGGATGCTTTATCTGGGCATTATCCATCACAGTCATAACTGCTTCCACAATATCCGTGCAATATTCTTCAACAGAATAATTACGACTATGTGTAAAATTCGTATTAGAGCCATCATAATCAACGGCTAATCCACCACCTAAGTCAAGATAGCCCATAGGAGCACCTTCTTTTACCAGTTCTGCATATACACGGGAAGCCTCTTGTACTGCTGAACGGATATCACGAATATTTGGAATTTGTGACCCGAGATGATAATGCATTAGTTTAAGACTGTCCAGCATGTTTTTCTCTTTTAATTGGTCCACAATTTCAATGACTTGATTCATATTTAAACCAAAAATGCTTTGATCTCCACCTGAATCCGTCCAATGCCCTCCCGCTTTTGCTGATAATTTAATGCGTACACCAATATTGGGGTGAATATTTAATGCATTCGCCCGTTCGAGAATAAGATCAAGTTCTCCGGGGATTTCTATAACAAAAAAGCATTGATAGCCCATTTTATTGGCATATAAACCAAGATCAATAAACTCTTCATCTTTATAACCATTACAAATGAGACAGGCTTCTTTATCTTTAAGCTCGGAAAGCGCTCCAATTAACTCAGGTTTACTACCAACCTCTAAACCATGGTGATAGCGTTGACCGAATCTTGCAACCTCGCGTACGACTTGTTGTTGCTGATTCACTTTTATTGGATAAACACCCTGATAAATCCCTTGGTAACTTAAGGTGTTCATTGCATTTCGAAAGGATTCATTCAGATAGGTAATCTGAGCATCTAACAAGTTTTCTATCCGTAAGAGCACCGGCATATCTAAACCGCGTTCTTTAATCCCTGATGCAATCTCCATTAAACTAACAGACCCTTTATCCGCTCCTTTATTGGCACTGATACGAACTTCTCCTTCATCTGAAATAGAAAAGTACCCGCCCCCCCAATTTTTTATGCCATATAATTCTTCCGATTTTTCTTTTTTCCATCGTCCTAGAACTTCTACACGATTCATCCTATCACCCTTTCTACATTGTGTTGCCACAAGTCACTGATTTTCAAAATATCACTTTTACTTATAAATGTCAACATCTATTTCTACTCCATTTGGATTCGCTTGATCAAATCTCCGTATTTGATTTGATACTTTTCGTAAACAGGTTGAACGGCTTCCACAAATGCAGATTTATCTTCAATATAATTAATCTCTACGCCTTGTTCAATGAGAAACTGTAGAGAACTCTGCTCACCTTCTTCCCAAAGTTTTTGTTGGTATATTTGAGCTTGATCTGCTGCTTGTCGCATAATCGCCAAATCATCTTCCGATAATTTATCTAAAGCAATCTTGCTACCGACAATAATCTCCGGAACACGTACATGTTCATCTATCGTATAGTATTTTGCAATCTTATAATGTTCGGATGTATGATAACTTGGAGGATTGTTTTCCGCACCATCAATCTCTCCTAACTGCAGTGCTCGATAAACTTCTCCATAAGGCATCTTGACTCCATTTGCACCAAGAGCATTTGCCATTTCAACCATTAATTCACTTTCCAATACACGAATATTCATTCCTTGAAGGTCATCTAATGTATTAATCGGTTTTTTCGTATTATAAAAACTTCGTGCCCCCGCTTCAAACCAACCAAAGCCAATAAAACCTTCATCTTCAACCCCCACTAATATTTCATCCCCTATATCACCTCGAAGAACGCGTCGCATATGTTCTTTATCTTCATATAGATAAGGGAGTTGTAAGACGTTTAATACATCGACAACTTCAGATATTGGTGCCAAGCTCACTCGGGTAATATCAATCCCCCCAAATTCCAACTGTTCGATAACGCTTGTCTCAGATCCTAAGGCTTGGTCTGGATAAACAACTATTTTTATTCTTCCTTCCGAAAGCACTTCTACTAATCGGGCAAATTCTATATCCGCAAGTGTTGTTGGATAATCACTAGGATGGGCTTCTGCCATACGAAAAATATGTTCAGGCTTAGGTTCACTGACTTGATTGACCAGCGTGCATCCAACTATTACCACCAAAAGAAAAACAACTATCACAAAGTATATTAAGGGTTTTCTCATCATTATATCTCCTGATTGTCAAATTCGAACTTCATTTCAATAAATGTCCCTAGATTTTTTTTACTTAGAATTTTAAATGAACATTTGTGCTGAAAGGTTAATTTAAACCGTTGATAAACATTATTGACACCAATACTTCGATTATTAATCGCTTCAAATTTCAAAACTTCTTTCAAACGTTTTTTGTCCATTCCAATTCCTGTATCCATTATACGCATTACAATATAAGAGGTATTGTTTTGTTGCTTCATGAAGACGCGTATGCGGATTTTACCACCTTTTATCTTAGGTTCAATACCGTGAATAATTGCGTTTTCAACAAGTGGTTGAAGCGTAAATATAGGAAGCAATATTTTTTCACATGCCGGATCAACGATACAATCATATTCAAGACGTTCTTTAAAACGAACTTTCTGAAGATACACATATTCATCAATCATATCCAATTCTTCTCTAATCGGAATCATTGATTTATCATTTCGTAATTTGTAACGAAACAGTTGGGCTAATGCTTCTGTTAATTTGAGTGTATCGTCTGCATTTTCAAACATGGCTGTTCGAGAAATTGTATTTAACGTATTGAAAAGAAAATGCGGATTGATTTGGGATTGAAGCGCTTGAAACTGAGAGTCTTTTAATAATTGCTCCATTTGTAAAATATGTAATTCTTCTTCATGTAGTTTTTTCTCGATAATCACTTTTTGTTTCAAATCATAAACGAGAGAATTAATACTCTGACTCATTATATTAAATGAATCTGCTAGTACACCGACTTCATCCTGGGAATCAATATGAATCGCCTCAATGTCTAAGTCCCCTGAAGAGATACGAATGGAGGCTTTGGCCAGTTTTTTTATTGGATTTATCAAATAATTCGCGAATAACACACCGATAAACAAGGATATTAGGAAAAAAATTGCAATCAGCAATAAAGATATTCGCCGCATTACATTGGCTTCATTGGCCAGCCTATTATAAAGCTCATTACCTTCACTCAAGCTAATATAAAGTAACTCTTCAATATATTTTTCTGTAAATTGTTCAATACGTTCTCCTTCATAGAATGACGTATAATATATGGATATATCATTTTCCCTTTGGCTCATGGCTCTTTGCCATTTTATATTGTATGAATAAACCGAATTTCGAATGGCATTAATGGCAAATTGGCTTTCTAATGAATCATATTTTGCATCTAATGAATTAATAGCACGCTCTATCTTCAGTATATTTTCTTCATATAATTCCCGATCCGAAAGATTTAATTCATTAATATAGTTTTCTACAGCTTCTTTACTTTTTTGATTCATAATCAATAGTTGACTAATCTCATAATAATTGGTCATGGTCGCATTAAACTGGTCAACAATTTGATAATTGCTATGGTTTAAGTATAAACTAAATATACTGACTGTTGCTAAAATTGCGAAGAAATATGAAAGTAATTTTATTTTAATTGATAATGCATTCCAAAACCTGCTAAATGTTTTCACCAAGTACTCCTTTTCAGCCACAGTCGTTTTGTATTTAGTTTACCCTCTTACAAATCATCTGTCAATGTGACTACATCAGATTGCTTATTATACAGAAATAAACCTATACTTATGCATAGGTTTATTTCTTAAGGTTTTGGTTATAGTAAGGATTATTTTGGTTGCTTACCAATATAAGCCAAAATACCGCCGTCAACATATAAAACATGACCATTTACAAAATCAGATGCATTTGATGCTAGGAAAAGAGCCGGTCCCATAAGGTCTTCCGGTGTTCCCCAACGCGCTGCTGGTGTTTTTGCAATAATAAAACTATTAAATGGATGTCCCTCTTCACGTAATGGAGCTGTTTGAGGTGTTGCAATATATCCCGGTCCAATACCGTTACACTGAATATTATATTCACCATATTCAGATGCAATATTTCTCGTCAACATTTTAAGTCCACCTTTTGCTGCTGCATAAGCAGAAACGGTTTCACGACCTAGCTCACTCATCATTGAACAGATGTTAATAATTTTTCCGCTACCTTTTTTAATCATGCTTGGAATAACTGCTTTAGCCATGATAAATGGTCCATTAAGATCAACATCAATAACTTGTCTGAACTCTTCTGCTGTCATTTCTATCATTGGAATACGTTTAATAATTCCCGCATTGTTAACAAGAATATCAATAACTCCGACTTCGTCTTCAATCTGTGCAATCATTTTATCAACGCCGGCTTCGTCTGTGACGTCGCAAACATATCCATATGCATTGATATTTTCTTCTTTGTATGAAGCCAACCCTTTATCAACCGCTTCTTGATTTCGGTCGTTAAATACAATTGTTGCTCCTGCTGCTGCATAAGCTTTTGCCATTGCAAATCCTATACCATATGAAGCGCCTGTTATTAGCGCTATTTTTCCTTCTAATGAAAAACTATTCATTACATTCATAATAATCTCCTTTATCGTAAATCGTTTTTAATATCAACGTGGTCCATGTCATTGAATGTTTGATTTTCTCCAATCATACCCCAAATAAATGTATAGGCTTGTGTTCCACATCCCGAATGAATTGACCAACTTGGTGATATAACAGCTTCTTCATTACGTAAAACAATATGGCGTGTTTCAGATGGTTCTCCCATATAATGGAAAACAACACCGTCTTCCGGTAAATCAAAATAGAAATAAACTTCCATACGGCGCTCATGCGTATGGCAAGGCATTGTATTCCATACATTACCTTCTTCTAGTTGGGTAAGTCCCATTGTTAATTGGCATGTTGGCAATACATCCGGATGAATAAACTGATAAATCGTACGTTTATTTGAAGCCTTTGAATCGCCCATTGGCACAGCTTTTGCTTTCTTAATATCTATATGTTTATTCGGATATGTTTTGTGAGCCGGTGCACTTAATGTATAGAATTTTGCAGGATTCTTAGCATCGTCACTTATAAAAGTCACTTCTTTTGCTCCCATACCAACATATAAACCATCACGGCTTTTCATCTCATACGTTTCACCATCGACGGTAACCTTACCCGGTCCACCGATGTTGATCGTACCAAGTTCTCTTCGCTCTAAAAAGTACTCTGTACCTAATGACTTCATAATTTCTAGTCCTTGACCTAATTCTTGCGCTTCGTTTTCCGGGCAAAATCCCATTGTAATAATTCTGTCAATGTGACTATACACCCGTTGTATTTTATTTGGAATAAATAGGTCTTGAATTAAAAACTCATCTCGTAATCTGTCTGTTGTATAGTGTTTTGCATCTCTTGAATTTGAAGGTTCTCTTACAATCATATCTTTCTCCTTTTTAAACTACGTCATTGCAGTTTCATTATATGAAACATCGTTTCGTTTTCATGATAATTATATCATCTTTAATTGAACGCGTCAATCTATTTTCCAATATTGGGACCGCTGTTTCATATAGTGAAACCTTTTATCTAAGTCGTTCTACATATCCTAACCGTTTGGATATTTCCATGCATGTTTGAGCTAACTCATCACGAACAGGTTTTCCTTCGTCTTCATATACTTGATCTGAAAATCCGGTAATACTCACTGCAGCCACTATTTTACTTCGATAATCATAGACAGGCATCGATACACAATAGACGTTTTCTTCATGTTCAGCTTCATCTCGTGTATAGCCTTCTATTCGACCTCGATGAACATCTTCCATGACTTCCTTTATTGACACTTTTGTATTTGGGGTAAAAGGAACAAGTTCTGTTTGTTTTAATATTTCAATAATCTCTCCATCCGGTCGGTCTAACATTAATGTTTTTCCAACGGCTGAACAATAGATTGGAATCCGCTTTCCAATTTGACAATACATATGAAAGGATTTATATTTTTCAACCTTTTCAATAAATACGGCTTCTCCTTCATCAAAGATGGCGAGTTGAACCGATTGATTCACTTTATTTGCCAGCTGGTGTAAATAAGGTACCGCTTCTGTCTTCAACTCAACATGATTAAGTCGGATGCTACTAATCTCAACCATTTTTAAACCAATTTGATAAATCCCTGTTGCTTCATTTCGCTCAACAAATTCTCGATTTAGCAGTGTCATCAGCAATCGATGCACTGTACTCTTATTAAGATCTAATTTTTTTTGTATTTCTGTAGCTGTCATTCCTTCTTCTGCAAGAAGCTCCAGAACATGAAGCGCTCGATCAGCTGTTTGCAATATTGATTCACTCATATAATTCCTCCAGTATGTTTACTTCTCCTATTATAATATAACTAAATAGAGACCGTGTCAAATAGTGATTTATGATTTCACATATAGGAACATTTTTTATCTTTACTTTTATTCCTACAAATTCACTTGACGAGAGTACCTCAAATAGGGTAAACTATAGTTAAAATAATAACAAAATCCTACTTCAAAGACTTTGTTCTAAGAACCTGGATCTTTTGTTAACATAACCATCTTTTTGGGTGATTACATCTACCAATAAGATTGTTGTTTTTTTTATACCCAAATCATCGTCAATATTCAACAATAAAGGAGAATTTCATGAACACTACCCCTCGCTCTAACCGTTTGCATATTGCTTTTTTCGGACAAACCAATGCTGGAAAATCAAGTTTAATCAATGCCTTGACCGGTCAAGATATCGCTTTAGTCTCTGATATAAAGGGAACGACCACGGATCCGGTATACAAAGCTATGGAAATACTTCCAATTGGTCCGGTTGTTCTTATTGACACTGCCGGTTTAAATGATGATACAACGTTAGGTATCCTTCGCCAAAAGAAAACGATGGATGTTTTAGAGAAAACAGATGTTGCCTTACTCGTTTTTGATGCAAATCAAACACCTCACCAAGTTGATGTTGACTTAATCAACATCATAAAAAAACGGAACATACCCTGTATTGGTATCTTAAATAAAATCGACAACGTGTCAGAATCAATCGCCACACCGGAACAGACTGTTTACGACTATACAAAACAGTTGGGCATTCCTTTTGTTACAACATCCGCTACGACAAAGCAAGGAATTGATTCTATAAAAGACATACTGATTAAGCATAGTCCTCAAGATATCCATGAATACAAGCTCGTTGGTGATTTGATTCATCCGGGAGATTTTGTTGTATTAGTAACTCCTGTTGACTCTGCCGCACCAAAAGGCCGCGTCATTTTACCACAACAGCAAACCGTTCGGGATATCATCGATCATGATGCTATGGCGATTGTAACCAAAGAAACTGAATTCGCTGAAACCCTGAGAAAACTAGGAACAAAACCTGCACTTGTCATCACAGACTCACAAGCATTTGAACAAGTATCTGCTGAAACACCTTTAGATATCCCCCTCACATCCTTTTCTATTCTCTTTGCAAGACACAAAGGTGACTTGAATTCTTTGATTCAAGGGGCTAGAACCATCGATCAATTACAAGACGGAGATAAAGTTCTTATTGCTGAGGGATGTACGCATCATCGACAAGCGGATGATATCGGCACTGTGAAAATTCCACGATGGTTAAGACAATCCACTGGCAAAGACTTAATCTTTGAACACACTGCCGGTGTCGGTTTCAAAGACAATCTAGATGGATATAAATTAGTCATCCATTGCGGTGGCTGCATGTTAAATCACAAGGCTATGAATCACCGGATTAGTTCTTCCCTTGAAGAAAATGTCCCCATTGTCAATTATGGGGTCCTTATCGCATATATTCACGGAATACTTGACCGAGCACTCGATCCATTTGCTCAAGCAAAAATGATTTGGGACGAATCAAAATAAATCACCATAGGAAAGGAATATTATGAAAACACTGAAAAAATTTATCAATGAGGATAAAATTGAAGCTCTCTTAAAGAATCAAAGCATTCCTACTTCTGAAGAAGTGAATACCATTGTCAATAAAGCATTAGAATCTAAAGGACTTGACTTAGAAGAAGTTGCTACATTGATTCGAGTTGAAGATCCTGCCCACCTTGACGAAATATATCAAGCCGCAAAAAAAATCAAACAAAGTATTTATGGTAATCGCATTGTTATGTTTGCTCCACTATACATTTCCAATTATTGTGTTAATGGTTGCCTCTATTGTGGTTACAAATGCGAAAATACTATACAGCGAAAAAAGCTTACGGATGAAGAGTTAGCCAGCGAAGCAAGACAGATTATTCAAATGGGCCATAAACGCATTGTTCTAGAAGCGGGAGAAGACGAAGAAAACTGTTCAATCGATTATGTTATTAATGCCATGAACGTTCTATACAAAACTAAGCAAGATGATACCTCATTGCGTCGAATTAATGTCAACATTGCCGCAACAACTGTTGAAAATTATGAACGATTGAAGTCCGCTGAGATTGGAACTTATACCTTGTTCCAGGAAACCTACCATGAGAAAACCTACAGAAAATATCATCCTCAAGGCCCAAAATCCAACTATCTTTATCATTTAACTGCAATGGATCGAGCCATGGAAGGCGGCATTGATGATGTCGGTATCGGCGCATTATTTGGTCTATACGATTATCGATTTGAAGTCCTAGCATTGATGATGCATAAGGATCATCTCGAAGAGGCCTTTGGTGTTGGCCCTCATACAATTAGTGTTCCACGTATTAAAAAAGCGAACAATGTAAATGTAAATGCCATGCCTTATGCTGTAACTGACGACGAATTTAAAAAACTTGTTGCAATTATCCGTCTAGCCGTTCCTTATACCGGAATTATTTTATCCACACGTGAAGAAGCCAAATTCAGAGAAGAGGTCATTAATCTCGGTGTTTCTCAGATTAGCGCCGGTTCAAAAACCGATGTAGGCGGCTATCATGAAGAAGTACGTATGGAAACGCAATTTGAACTCGCGGATGAACGCCCCCATGAGGTAATTATAAAATCACTTCTTGAAAAAGGATATCTTCCTAGTTACTGCACTGCATGCTATCGGGCCGGAAGAACCGGAGATCGTTTTATGCAAGTAGCAAAAACCGGAGCCATTCAAAATCTCTGTCATCCAAATGCACTGATGACCTTGAAAGAATATTTGGAAGATTATTGTGATGATGAACTAAAAGCACTTGGCAATCGTGTCATCGAAGAAAATATTTCAAAAATACCTAGCGAAAAGATGCGTGCCAATACGGTTGAACGCCTCGGACGAATCGCCGATGGAGAACGTGACTTGTATTTTTAAAGCGAACACGCCCTATAGCACAAAAAATCCCAGATATATATCTGGGATTTTTTCTTTATATTACAAATTATTATTTTACTAGTTCGAATGTTTCTCTTGCTATCATTAGTTCTTCGTTTGTCGGAACAACCATGGCTACAATATTTGAATTGTCTGTTGAGAAAACACGTTCTTTGCTACGGAATTGATTCTCTTCAACATCAATCTCACAACCTAAGACTTTTAAGTAATTACAGATATTTGTACGCATAAGTGGATAGTTTTCTCCAAGTCCACCTGCGAATGCAACAACATCTAATCCGCCCATAGCAACTGCATAAGATCCGATGTATTTTGCTACACGATATTCAAAAATATCCATTGTTAAACGTGCTTGCTTGTCGCCTTCTTCAATGGCATCTTCAATAACTCTAAAGTCACTAGATTCCATATAAACGCCAAGTGCTCCGGATTTTTTATTTAATACGTTGAGAACTTCGTCTAATCCCATGTTCTCTTTTTTGGCTAAGAATTGAATAATTGCAGGGTCAATATCACCACTACGTGTTCCCATCATGAGTCCTTCAAGTGGAGTTAAGCCCATTGTCGTATCAACTGATTTTCCACTGTCAACAGCACAAAGACTCGCACCATTTCCTAAGTGACATACAACAGTTTTTAAATCTTTAACATCTTTTCCTAAAATCTCTGCTGCACGATTCGAAACATATTTATGAGATGTTCCGTGGAAACCGTAACGACGGATCTTGTGTTTTTTATAATATTCATATGGTATTGCGTATAAATAAGCTTTTGAAGGCATTGTTTGGTGGAAAGCTGTATCAAACACACCAACCATAGGTACATTGGGAAGAATTTCTTGAAACAATTCAATACCTAAAATATTTGCCGGATTATGTAATGGTGCAAGCTCTGAACATTCACGTAATTTATCAAGCACATCCTCTGTAATTAATACTGAGTTTGTAAAGTACTCAGCACCATGTACAACACGGTGTCCAACCGCAGCGATCTCATCCATAGAATCAATCACACCATGCTCTTTAGATAACAAGGCGCTAATAACTGCTTCAACTGCATCCTTATATGTTGGCATTGGCACAGATATCTTTACTTTTTCTTTTCCTGTAGGTTCATGTTTAATCATTGATCCGTCTAAGCCGATACGATCGCAAAGACCGATTGCTAATAAGGATTGATCTTGCATGTCTAATAATTGATACTTGAGTGAAGAACTTCCACAATTAATAACTAAAACTTTCATTGGCAATACTCCTATTTCTTTTTATATTTATTGACTAACTCAATTACGTTTAAGCACAACACCTTTATTATAGCTAAAAACTTGTTGACAGACAACCTTTTTTCGTATTTTTTTCAAGATTGTCTGTCAAACACCTGTTTTTACCTTATGGCTCTGGGGTCGGAGCGGGCGTTGGTTCCGGAATAACTAGATCAACGTCTATTGTTGTTCCTACATTGATTTCTCCATTATGAGGATTTTGACTGCCTATAATATCATTATTAGTATAGCCTGATGGTAAATTAAGTTTTATCTTGGCCCCTTCACGATTAACTTCCTTTTGCCACTGTAATATATCGTTAACCTTTTTTCCTTCAAAATTTTTCACCGGAACTTTTCCCTGCGAAACTTCAATGGTAAGTGTTCGCCCTATCGGAAGATAATCATTCCTATAATTTTGGCCCACAACAGTGTCCTCATCTGAATTGTGGTATATTTTGTCTATATCAAAGCTTATTTTATTTTCAGCGCACCATGCAATCGCCTCATCCATCGTTAAACCTGTCAAATCTCTAATGAAGGTTCCACCGTCAAATCCGGAAATTTTCACATCAATCTCTTCGTCAAGGTCAATATAATCCTCACGAATAGATTGATAAAGTATGGTGCCTTTTGGCTCTGTTGTATTACGTACTATATCAAAATCAACAGAGATATCTGCACCTTTAGCATTTACTTCATTAACCCATTCTAAGAGATCTAACCTAGATTGACCAACAAAACTTCGAATCGATAACGGCCCTAAAGATACACGAATCACAAGTTGTTCGTCCTTTGGAATTTGTTTATCCCTATAGTTTTGAGCAATAATCTTTCCAACATCTTCATCTTCATCATAATATTCTTCGAATCGATAACTCACATCATTTGATTCACACCATGCGATAATCTCAGCTTTATTCCACGACGTCATCCTCGGAACAATGACACCATCATCCGTTCCTGAGACTTCAACATAAACAATAGCGTTCAAGGGAATATAATCTTCTTTAATCGACTGGTCAAGTATGGTGCCTCGAGTTTTATTTGTATCAACGACATAATCATAAGTTATGATAACTTGGCCACCTTTGGCATTCACATTCTTTTGCCATTCAAGTAGTTCTAGGCGACTACGCTCTTCAAAGTTATCAATCGTTATCTTTCCTAATGATTGATAGACATACATTTGTGCATTTGCCGGAATAATTCCTTCTACAATACTTTGTCCAAATAGCGTATCATAAGGATACTGATCATTGTAGCGCTCTACAAAATTCAAGGAAATATCATTTTCCATTGCCCAAAGTTCAGCCTCAAATTTTGACATATCTGTCATATCGATGACTTGAACACCTGAATTCTTGGCCACTTCTAGAATAACCGTGTCTTTTTGATCGACCATTGTACCTTTTTTTATGCTCTGGCTTAAAACGGTATCTTTTATCTTTTCTGTCGTCTCAACTTCTTTAAAAATAACAGTAATATCCATGGACTGCGCTAAAACTTCAGCAGATTGGCGATCTAAGTTGATAAAGCTTGGAACACTAGCATTTCCTTTCGATACCCTTAACGTTACTATTGTATCACTCAATATTGATGCTCCTGCTTCTAAATCTTGGGAAATAACCATCCCGGCATCTCTTGTACTTTCAACTTCTCGAACAAAGATTTGTATGTTTTTAAGACCCGCTAGACTTGATGCTTCAGAGGATGATAACCCGACAAAATTTGGTAATTCAACAGCTTCGCCAAGAGAAATCACCACTTCCAATACATCCTTTCTAGGCATTTCTTCACCACCTTTAACACTTTGACGAATAACCAATCCAGCTTCTACATATTCACTTTCTTCTTCAATAAAGGTCACCACAATTTTATTTTCTTCTGCCCATTTATTTACTTCGTTCTTCGTTGAACGATAAAAATCTTTGATTGTGATAAGATCAGATACTTCTTCCGGACCTCTTGATATGGTGATACGTACACGATTTTTTCGTAAGAATTCGTCCTCTGATCCATCAATGATTTTATATTCAATAACAAAATCTTCTTCGATTTTATCACTATTTTCACGTGTAATTGTTACTCCGGTTAATTGATTTTCTTCAATCCATTGTTGAATCTCAGGATAAGTTGCAATCTCTAAATCAATCATTTGAATTTTTTCTTCCGGATTCGGTCCTTTGGAAAAGATGACTTCAAGTTCTTTTCCTTTTTGAATACGCTCTCCGGCAGGAACACTTTGTTCCAAAACATAGTCTTTTTCAATATCTAGACTAAATTCTTGTTTGGCTATCAATGCAATATCATTTTTTTCCGTCCATTCACTCACTTGTCCCACATTCCATTCACTCATATCCGGGACTTCAACACCTCTAAACACCAAAAAATACAGGAGTAAAAAAACAATTCCTGCAATAATAATACCTCCAATAAGCATGGGTTTATAATTTTTTTTATTGGCAATGAAAACTTCTTCACCGAAGCTCTCCGGCTTCGGTGAAGAAAATTCATCCAAAAAACTTTTTTTCTCAGGTTCTTTTGACATTACTCGTTCCCTTTCATTTCTTCAAGTTTTCCTTCATTTAAACGTAAAGCAATATCTGAAGAAGCAGCAACATCATCGGAGTGGGTAACAAGAATAATTGTCTTACCATATTCTCTCGATAATCGCTTGAATAATTCGATGACCTCATTTGACGTTGCTGTATCCAACGCTCCTGTCGGCTCATCACCAAACACTAAGGATACATCTTTAGCTAAGGCTCTTGCAATTGCAACTCTTTGTTGCTCACCACCGGATAGCTTGTTCACTCGACGATCCGCTTTAGATTGTACAATTCCAACGCTACTTAATATCTTATAGGATAATTCCTTTTTATTTGGTGGAGCTTTTTTATCAGTAATATAAAAACTCGACTCAACATTTTCTACTCCATTTAAATAATCAGTAAGATTGTATTTTTGAAAAATAATTGCCATACAATTTCTTCGATATTTCGTGAATCCGATTTTTTGAATATTTTCACCTTCGTATTCTATTGTACCGGATTCCGGTTTATCCAGTGCACTTGCTAACGCTAATAGTGTACTCTTTCCGGAACCTGAGGGTCCTAAAATTGTATAAAACTTTCCTTTTTCAAATGCATAGGATAATCCATTAAGAATTACGCGCTTTTTACCACCATCTATATAACTATAACTTACATTCTTTAATTCAAACTGTATTTCTTTTTCCATATCATTTACCCTCCCTAGTCTTGTAATACTTGTCGCGGTTTAAACATCATTATTATGGATAGCGGCACTAGACTTGCAAATATTAGTAACGCGATATTAATAACAAAGAGTTTAAAAATCACTTCTTGATTAATGGATACATTAAAGTCTTCTGCAATATTATTCATATCGACATCACCAAAGACACTTGTATCATAATACCCATAGTACATATTATTTCCTTGTCCTGGCGCCGACTCCTCTTCAACTAATTGATTTTCTACAATCCAATCACTGACAAAAGTGCTTGACACATTACTCATTAAAATAGCAAGGACAAAAGCGACTAAGCCGATACATAATATTTCATAGACAAATTGTAATATAATACGGAATTTTGATTCACCACAGGATAGCAACAAACCTACTTCAAACTTACGATCACGTACAAAAATACTGACAATGGCAATGATAATTATGATTCCTGCACCAAAAACAACCCAAATGAGTAACGAAGCGATTAAGGATATTAAGTCTAATGGTTTTGTTAATGTATCAAATTGTGTGGTTGCGGCATCTAAGTAGTTATACTCTGATGGCAATTTGCTTGTACTACGCTCTACAAATCCATCCACTTCAAGAGGGTCGTCTAACATAAAGATAATACGATTGACATATTCCATAACTTCTGTTTCTTCCGGATACATAGCCATCATCATATTACGATTAAATTCATAAGATACAAAAAATGTATTCCCCATATGTCCTTCTTGAATTCCGTCATAGATACCTAGCACCTCAAGTTCATATGTATTTTCTTCCCAATCAAAGAGTTCCATAAAATCTCCGACAACCAAGTTATTGCGTTCAGCGAGTTCTCGTGTAATTAGCGCATAGGGATATCCATCTTTTACTTGAGCTTCCGTCGGAAAATTACCATCCAATAAAAAATAATTTCCTTCTGAAAATTCAAGTGGTTCTGCTACATTTCCACCGTTAAGTTGAAAATACACGTTATCCTTAATCTCATTACCTTCTTCATCAAAATATGTATTATCATAATATTCTTTTTGACCGTCACGTTCCCAATATTCTGCTGTTTTCATCGAATTACTCATTAATGAATTTGAATTCGTATAATACACTTGACTAACAACCGAATCTGTTGCAATATCTTCTGCAACAGTCTTTGATAGTTGCAGTTTCATATAGTCTTCTTCTGCCAGTTCTTCACTATAGGCTTTCTGATAATCCGCCTTATATTCAACCGCTGCACCCAGTTGCTTTCGTATATAAACTTTCGACTCATCAATACTGTTTTGAATAATAACACCGGTAAATAACAAACTAAATACAACAAATAGTATGGCAAAAATCATTAATACCTTTGCCGGTTTTCTAATCAAACTTAAGAAACCATGTTTTAAAATTCTCACACCACTTACCTCTTTTCTCTATATTTTATATGTTTTATATTGACCCTTAATGATTCGGGCGTCAAACCCTTTGATAATATTATCACATAATTAACCTCATTCCTATGCCTTTCTTATTTTTTAATCCACTTTTAATGTTCGTCTATTTCATCTTCTTTTAAGACGAAGGAAGCACATAAAAAGTTTCATATAATATATAACAATTTCAAGAAAGTTTTGTTACAGTATATGTGAAATTTTCCAAAAAAAACAGCCACACAGCAATTTGCTATGTAACCGTCTTATATTATTAAATCATTATATATTAACTAGGCGTTAACTTTACCTTTTGCTGTCTCTACTAAAGAAGTAAATGCAGATTGATCATTAACAGCCATCTCAGCTAACATCTTACGGTTAATATCAATACCTGCTAATTTTAATCCGTGCATAAATGTTGAATAACTCATTCCATTTGCACGTGTTGCCGCATTAATACGAGCAATCCATAATTTACGGAAATCTCTTTTCTTAAGACGACGTCCTACATATGAATATACGCCGGATTTCATTACTGCTTGTTTTGCAGTTCTAAATTGTTTACTTTTTGCGCCTCTATATCCTTTTGCTAACTTTAATACACGATTACGTCTTTTTTTAGTGTGCATCGCACCTTTAACTCTTGCCATTTTTAAACCTCCTATCGATTATTATAGATATGGTAATAATTTTTTCATTACCTTTTCATTTGATGAATCCATCATAGCTGCTTGTCTAAGATTTCTCTTTGTCTTAGGACTTTTTTTGGTTAAAATATGGCGTTTGTACGCTTTATTTCTTTTTAATTTTCCTGTACCTGTCACTTTAAATCTCTTTGCAGCGCCGCGATGTGTTTTCATTTTTGGCATGATGTTTCCTCCTTATAAATTGTGTATGTACCATCTACTATTTTGTTTTCTTGGGAGTCAGAAACATAACCATGCTTCTTCCTTCCATCTTTGGCCTTTTTTCAATATCAGCAAGCTCTTCCAAGTCTTTTGCAAATTCCAATAAAATGGTTCTACCAACAGATGTGTGCGCTAATTCACGACCTCTAAATCGAACGGAAACTTTCACTTTATCACCTTTGGTCAAAAACTTGTTTGCTTGTTTCATCTTAGTATTTATGTCATGTTCCTCAATATTCGGCGACAAACGCACTTCTTTCACACTTATAATGTTTTGTTTCTTCTTAGCCTCTTTTTCACGTTTCGTTTGCTCGTATCTAAACTTACCAAAATCAATTATCTTGCACACCGGCGGATTCGCTTTTGGTGCAACCTTTACTAAGTCAAGTCCTTGTTCCCTGGCCATTGCTTGTGCTTCCTTTACGGATACAACTCCTAATTGTTCACCGTCAGCTCCTACAAGACGTACTTCCTTGTCTCGTATTTGCTCATTAATCATATAGTCGCTAATAGTCCGACACCTCCTGAATCAAATAAATATATAGTTACAATAAAAAATGGATAGTCTCCTATCCACTCACAATAATACATAACTCATAACATGCTGGGCATGATAAAGTCCGATTATTAACCCAAGCACGTACTTGCCCTTAGGTGAGAGTGGATTAAAACTCTACTTCCTGTAATCCGAAACTCATTATATCATGTACAGCTATCTGTGTCAAATTATTTTAATTATTTTTTTATCTCAATACCTTTATCCGTTTGAATGATTTTTCCTGATTTCATAAGTCGTCCAACAGATCGTTTAAAGGCTCTCTTGCTTAAATTAAGGTTTTTATTAATAACTTCTTTATCCGATTTATCATTCAAGGGTAAAAAACCATCATTTTTAATAAGCGCATCATATACTACGTGTTCATCCGCTTCCATTTGTGCAAAGCCATCTTCTTTTAGGCTCAAGACTAACTTTCCGTCACTATTTATTTTACTGATCTTGGCATGGAGTTCATCACCTAGTTCATAATGTTTCGTCACTTCTTTTTGCGGAAGTAATCCATGATATTTGTTCTCTACAGCGACAAATAGTCCGTAATCCTTATTCATACTAAAAACTGTCGCTTTAACGCGGTCACCTTCGTTAAATGGTGACTCTGCTAACAATAATTTTGACAGCTTCATTGTGGCACATAAACGATCTGATTTATCAATATATAGACCAACCAGGTATGACTCCCCTTCTTTAATTCGACCGATTTGCTCTTTGAATGGCAAAAAGAGGTCTTTTAATAATCCCCAGTCTAAAAAAGCTCCGATTTTCGTCAACTGAACAACACGTAACTTTTTGATTTCTCCCATAGAGATTTTCGGGGTATGGGTCGTACAAATTAATCGATCTTCGGAATCTTTATATACAAAAACGTCTAATTGGTCTCCTGTTTCAATATTTTCAGGTACTTCCTTATTGGGTAATAATATACCCTCTGAATCTTCCATTGAATCATCCGACAAATAGATTCCAAAATCCGTTCTTCGTACCATGGTTAATGTTTGAAATTCACCTAATTTTATCATTGTTCTCCTTCTTTTTCTAATAATTCCACAAGCAGTGATACCGTCTCTTCAATAGTTTGCTTCTTAATATCGACACGTATATCGGCATAGGTTTCATATAAGATAACACGTTCTTCATAGACATCTCGTAAACTCTGATTAGGGCCCATAACAATACCACGTGTATGAATGTTTTTCACTCTTTTTTGAATCTCATCAAAATCTACAGCAATATAAACAATTGAACCTAGCTCTTTAAGATGCTTCATGCCTTTGTCTGAATAAACAACACTTCCTCCGGTTGCAACAATTGTATTCAAGGGATTCATTTGACAAATGACATCTTCTTCGATGGCTTTAAATCGCTCAATTCCTTTTTCTCGAAGAATTTCTTGAAGTAGTTGGCCTTCTTGCTGTTGAATCAATACGTCTGTATCCATAAAATCGTAATTCAAAGCCTTTGCCAATAAAATACCTAGAGTTGATTTCCCTGCGCCGGACATTCCTATTAATATAATATTTTTCATATGCTTATTATCCCACAATTTTCATCAATTGACCACTGGTTTTTCAAATTTTAAACTGATATCTAGAGCATTAACCGAATGTGTCAAAGCCCCGACACTGATAATATCAACCCCTGTAGCCGCAACTTCCGGCAATCGTTCTAAGGTCATATTTCCACTCGCTTCTAAAGAAATTGCTTTTTTTGCATGCTCTTTAACAAAGCGTACCGCTCTTCTTAATTGCTCAGTTGTCATGTTATCCAACAAAATGATATCGACACCGGTATGTATGACTTCTCTTAATTCATTAAAAGTTTCAACTTCAACTTCAATCTTAGCTGTATGAGGAATACAGGCCTTTACCCGTCGTACCGCCTCTGTTATTGACCCTGCTCCTGCGATGTGATTATCTTTAATCATTACCGCATCGCTAAGACTATACCGATGATTTGTACATCCTCCAACGCGTACAGCATATTTTTCTAAGCTACGAAGTCCAGGTGTTGTTTTTCGTGTGTCCACAATCTTAGTATCATATTGTTTTACTGCTTCAGCATAGATTTGAGACTTGCTTGCAATCCCGCTTAATCGCTGCATAATATTCAGTCCTAATCGTTCCCCTTTTAAAATGCTGGCAATGGGACCTGATATTTCTCCAATAACATCACCTGCCTCTATTTTCATACCGTCACTTTTTTTCTTGTCTATTTTTACCTTTTTATCAATACATTCATAGATCATTTCAAAAATTTCAATTCCACATAAGACACCTGATTCTTTTGCGATTAAAGCTCCAGACCCTAAGATTGTTTCATCTAATATTGCATCTGTTGTTACATCACCAAAAGGCATGTCTTCTTCAAGCCATGCCAAGATATGTCTTTCTAATTCTATTCGATTAATAGCACCTTTCACGACAAAACCTCCATATATGCTTTTTCTTTATAATGACATCCGATGCTTTCTTGACGCATTGCATCTTCAATAATTGCCATGCTTACCTGACACATATTAAGCAACTCATAATACACCTGGCATCCAACAGACGTTTCTGTCAGACTTTCTAAAACGTCTTGCATGTCTCGATAGGCTTCTTCTAAATCTTTCTGCGTTCGTACAATTCCAACATGCTCTGACATAATCCTTTGAATGACTTCTTTCATTTTTACATCCATGTTTTTACACCTTTTATAATCAACACTCTTTTCCATGGATTTTTCAATGCTAATATATTGATCTTTCATTGCGTTCCCTTTTTGTTTCAACGTTTCATTGATATGAAGTGCCACTCGTTTTCCAAATACGATACATTCTAATAAAGAATTACTTGCGAGACGATTGGCTCCATGCACTCCGGTAGAAGATACTTCTCCACATGCATATATGCCTTGTACGTTGGTTTCGCCATTAAGATCCGCCATAATCCCACCAACAAAATAATGTGCCACCGGGGCGACAGGTATAAGATTTTTTTCCATATATATATTCTGCTTTGATAAAAATTGATATATCGAAGGAAAACGTTTCATAAGAAACGCTTTATCTTTATGTGTCATATCAAGCCATACATGTTTTTGATTGGACATTCGAATTTCTTTTTCAATACTTCGCGCAACGATATCACGAGGCGCTAAATCACCTCGTTCATCATACTTTACCATAAAGGCTTCCCGCAGTTGATTCCTCAAGATTCCCCCTTCACCTCTTAAGGCTTCTGAAATCAAAAAACGTTGTTGACCGGAAGGCGAATAATATGCTGTCGGATGGAACTGAATAAAACACATATTCACAAGGTCACACCCTACGTTAGCTGCTAATGCAATCCCATCTCCCGTCGAAAAGCTATGGTTTGTTGTATCTTGATAAAGAGCTCCGATCCCCCCTGTTGCTATGACAAGTATCGATGTTTGTATGAAAATCTTTTGATTGTTTTGTAATATAATTACGCCACAAACCTGTCCATTGGCTTGCATAACAATATGAATAGCCATTGACCCTTCAAAAATACCTATATTCTCTTTATGGATTGCCTGCAAGACAACGGTCTCCATAATAATCTTTCCGGTTGCATCACCATTTGCATGAAGAATTCGTCGGTGTGAATGTCCCCCTTCAAGGGTTGTTAATATCATTCCATTTTCATCTTTATCAAATTCAACCCCTAATTCAATCAGCTTATGAATCTCACTAGGTGCTTCTTTCACCAGTAATGAAACGGCATCAAAATCATTGACATTGGCGCCTGCCCTAAAGGTATCTTTCAAGTGCTCCAAATAGGAGTCCTCTGCATTCATACATGAAGCGATTCCACCTTGAGCTAAAAAAGAATTCGACTTTTCAACAGTTTCTTTAGAGACAACGGTAATATCATAGCACGAATCAATATGTAAGGCTGTATATAAGCCAGATAATCCGGATCCTAAAACAACAACATCTTTTTTTATTGTTTTCATCTATATCCCTTCTCAACTCATGGCTAACATACGGTCTAACGGTTTTTTTGCAAGTTCAATCGTTTGCTCATCTAATAAGATTTCATTCCTTTCTTCCAATAAACATCGATAAAGTCCTTGCAAGGAATTCTTCTTCATGTTCATGCAGACCAAGCGTGGTGAGGCCAATATAAATTTTTTATTCGGATTATCCTTAGATAAAGGGTGCATGATTCCGTCTTCAGTCGCAATAATAAATTCTTTATGTTGGCTATTTCTTGCATAATCCAGGATTCCTTTTGTCGAACCGATATAATCAGCCACTCCCAAAACACCTTGGTTACACTCCGGATGGGCAAGAACCTGTGCACTTGGATTAGCTTCCATAAGTTCTAGGACATCCTCACGACGCAAACGTTGATGGGTCAAGCAAAACCCCGGCCACAATTCTATGTCCTTTTCTGGCATTTGTGATTGAATATGTGTCCCTAAATTACGGTCCGGTAAAAACAAAAACCGCTTACCTTCAAGTTTTTCCATAATATTTAATGCATTCGATGAGGTTACACAAATATCTGTTAATGTCTTAACTTCTGCTGTCGTATTAACATATGATACAATCGTTCGATTTGGATTTGCTTGCTTGTATCTTTGCAAGTCTTTTGCATCCACCATGTCTGCCATTGGACAGCCCGCATCCAAGGATGGAACCAGTACTTTTTTATTCTTTGAAAGAATTTTAGCTGTTTCACCCATAAACCGAACACCACATAAAACAATTAAATCCCGAGCATCAGAAGCACCGATTTTTGCTAAGGCCAAAGAATCTCCTACAAAATCAGCAACATCTTGAATCTCAGGAATTTGATAATAATGCGCCAAAATTAAGGCATTTTTTTCTTTTTTCAACTTAAGTATTTGCTCGATTAACTCCATGATTCCTCCATCTACAACATGTAAACTTATCTGTCTTGTCATTAGAGGGAGTATAGCATAATCTTTTAAAAAAAACAATAGTTTAGATAACTTTTATGGTGTCGCGTTCTTCTTTGATGGCGTCATAGAGAACATGATCAATCTTATTTACAAATATTTTCAAGGTATCATCCTCTGTATATGACGTAACAAAAATACTGACTGTCATCTGGATTTCTTTACCTTCCCAAAGTATAATTGTATCTTTCACATCATTACGTAAACGTTCAGCAAGTTTTTCTGCAATATTGACTTCGATTTCAGGAAACAGGAGTATAAACTCTTCTCCTCCCCATCTTGAACAGACATCAGCTTCGCGCGTTAATGATTTAAATACTTCCGATAGTGTATAAATCACATAGTCTCCACACTCATGTCCATACTGTCGATTAATTTTATGAATATGATCCACATCAACCATTAAAACCGCAAAGGTCATATGACGTTCGTAAAAAGCAAGTATAAATTCTTTGATCTTACGAAGGGCGTATTGGCGTGTATACAATCCGGTTGTGTTATCCTTTAAGGACAAATCGGATAACTCTTCTTTAATTGATCGGATAAGGTTTGTTCGAACGGTAGTCTTTTCTGTTCGAAGACTTGGTTGAATCATGACAATCAAATATTTTAAGACATGATTTGAGTCTTCTACTGAGGTAATCGTAATACTCGTCCATGTTCGTGTTCCGTCTTTTGCAACTAAACGATACTCCTTTCGAAAGGAAGCAATTTTTTGTTGAATAACGGATTGATACATCTTCAAAAAAGTGTGCTGATCCTCATCGTCAACGAGCATCTGAAAAGGTAAATTCTTTAACTCATACTCTTTATATTGAACACTTTCACTAAGATTCTTATTTGCCAAGATGCATGTACCATCTAATCGCATGAGAGCTATTCCAATCGGCGCGTCGCCAAATAGACGATAAAATTTTTCATCTTGTAGTCGAGTATCTAAATCTCTATTGGGTTGGTGGGTATGATTCATGACAACTCCGATAAGGTCTGTGACTCTGCCTTGTTCATCATATATTATATGTATTCGCTGATGAGTAAAGATACTCTGTCCATCATAAATTTTGATATGAAAGTAAAAATCCGCTTCTATATCATGTCGACCTATATGATAGTTATATTTTTCTTGCATTTCGTCAAACTCTTGGTTTGTAATCAATGCTTTGATTTCTTTTATAGATATCGCACTCGCGTACATTCTTCCCAAAATATTACAAAGTCCTTTTGAGACGCTAATACTCTCTTGTTTTTGATAATTCCACGTCCATGACCCTGTCTGAAGCATTGTTTCTTTAATTTCATCGATTTTCCTAGGATTCACTTCGTCCATAGGGCACCTCCTATTATTATACTCCCCCTTATCATAACATAGCCCTAAAAAAGAAAAAAGCATCATTTCTAGGTATTTATAACTAGAAATGATGCAAAAGTTATCACTAAATTATGCTAATAATTGTTCCATATCATCTTCAACGTTGTTGATTCCATTGATTCCAAATGTTTCAACAAGTACATTGGCAACGTTTGGAGATAAGAATGCCGGCAATGTTGGTCCTAATTTGATATTCTTAACCCCTAAGTATAATAAGGCAAGAAGAACAATAACCGCTTTTTGCTCATACCATGCAATGTTGTAGGCAATCGGCAATTCATTAATATCATTTAATTCGAAGACCTCTTTAAGCTTAAGTGCAATCACTGCTAATGAATAAGAATCATTACATTGGCCTGCATCAAGCACACGTGGAATCCCGCCAATATCTCCAAGAGGTAACTTATTATAACGATATTTTGCACAACCTGCTGTTAAGATTACTGTGTCAGCAGGTAATTTATCTGCAAACTCTGTGTAGTATTCTCTTGACTTCATACGTCCGTCACAACCGGCCATAACAAAGAATTTTTTTATGGCACCGGATTTAACTGCGTCCACAACTTTATCTGCTAATGCAAAAACTTGCTCATGTGCAAATCCACCAATGATTTCTCCGGTTTCAATTTCTGTCGGAGATGGTAAAGTCTTAGCCATTTCAATGACTTGTGAGAAATCTTTCCAGCCCTTTTCATCTGCTTCTATATGTGTAGATCCAGGATATCCTGCTGAACCCGATGTGAAAATACGTTTTTCAGATCCATCAGTAGGAGGTACAATACAGTTTGTTGTGAAAAGAATCGGTCCATTAAAGGTTGCGAACTCTTCTTTTTGTTTCCACCATGAATTTCCATAGTTTCCAACTAAGTTATCATACTCTTTGAATTTTGGATAGTAATTACCAGGTAACATTTCACTATGTGTATAAACGTCAACGCCTGTTCCTTTTGTTTGCTCAAGTAACATTTCAAGATCATTTAAATCATGTCCTGAAATAAGGATTGCAGGATTGTTTCTCACACCAATATTTACTTTTGTGAGCTCCGGATTACCATATGCTGTTGTATTTGCAGCGTCTAATAAGGCCATTGCTTTTACGCCATATTCCCCTGTTTTAAGTGTTAGTGCAACAAGGTCATCTGCAGATAATGTGTCATCTAATGTTGCTGCCATTCCTTCATATACAAAGGCATAAATGTCATTATCTTCTTTGCCAAGGTTATATGCATGATGTGTATATGCCGCTAAACCTTTCATTCCATATATAATTAATTCTCGAAGAGAACGTACGTCTTCATTTTCCGTTGAAAGTACACCACATGTTTCTGCTTTTGCTTCCATATCTTCATCAGTACTTACTGTAAATGTAGCTGCGTCATGGAGATTTGCTGTCACTTTTTGGGCTAACCCATCACGGATTTCGATGTTTTTACGAATTTGCTTTTTGATAGCTTCTGCATCAAAGTTGGCATTTGTAATCGTTTTAAATAAACTATCTAAGACAACTTCGTTGATATCACCTAAATCTTCCGGCTTCATACCACCCTTAACTACAATATCAGAAATTCCTTTTACTGTGTAGATAAGTAAATCTTGTAAGTTTGCTACTTCCGGAGTTTTACCACATACTCCTTTTATTTCACACCCTGTTCCTTTAGCTGCCTCTTGACATTGATAACAAAACATTAAAAATCACTACTCCTTTTCCTGTCCCTGAATTATATTCAGCAGACCTTCTCTTAATCGTTAGTTTCTATGTTGGTTTATGTGTTTTCTTCATGAACCACTAAACACATGATAACATAAAGCAAGACTTTTTCATGTAGCTATAGCTACATTTTTTTGCACATTTCAAAATTCTCCATGTTCTGCCAACACTTGTTCAACAAACACATTTACAATTTCAGAATCAAAGTGTGTTCCTGAACATTTCTTCAACTCTCTAATAGCCTCTTCCTTGCTCAACTCCTTTCGATAACTTTTTTTGCTAGTCATTGCATCATAAGCCTCTGCAACAGCTAATATTCTTGACTCAAGTTGAATTGCTTTTCCTTTAAGTCCATTTGGATACCCGCTTCCGTCCATTTTTTCATGATGATCAATAACTAACTGTGCTAATTCCGAAAATTCGTTTGTAGAACTCAACAGCCTCCAACCAATTTCAGAATGTCTCTCAATATCAATTCGTTCACTATTGGTTAAACTATCCGTCTTATTAAGTATTCTTTCATTTATTCCTATTTTACCGATATCATGAATAAGTCCGACAGCTCTCAACTTTTTAACTGTTTCCTCATCTAACTGCATTTTGGATGCAATAGCAAAGCAAATCTGACTAACTGTGTTTGAATGTTGCTTCTCTCCCTGGCTTTTGTCGAATAAACTGTTTAATATGAGCTCGATTGTTTTACTCCGTATACTAAGACGTTCATTCAACTTGTGTTTATACATTATATTTTCTGCATTTGCACAAACAGCTGAGATTAGTTGACTGCTCGTTTCTTTCGTATCACAACCATAAGAAATGGATAAAGCAATATTTGAAACAATTTCTTTCGATGTCATCTTTTTTATATGATTTGCAATTTTTTCACTTTCATGTAGGGATGTTTTCGGAAGTACAAGAACAAATTCATCGCCTCCAATTCTAGCAACAAGATCATTTTCCCGACACACTTTCTTAATTGTTTCTGCTGTCTTTTTAATAAGCACATCGCCTAAGTCATGACCAAATGAGTCGTTTACTAATTTTAAACCATTCACATCAAACATAATAACAGACAAAGGAAGATTCTCATTTCTATCGAGGCACTTTAGCTTTCGTTCATAATATCTTCGATTATGTATTCCTGTAAGATGGTCATGATTACTTAAATATAATAACTGTTCTTCATTCTGCTTGTGTTCAGAAATATCTTGCGCTGCGCCCCAAAGGGAAATAACCTTACCCTTCTGATTTTTTTGAGCCTCTCCTCGTACCCATATCCAGCCATTACTTCCATCACGTTTTAAGGTCTCCAATTCGAGTTCATATGACCGCCCAGTAGCCATAATCTCTTCTATAGCCGCAGATAATTTTTCCCAACTCTCCGGAACAAATAACTTCATGTGCTCTTCATAATCTGGCGGAGGATTTGTTGGATCAAAACCAAATATTTTATAAAGTTCTTCTGACCATACAATTTTACCTGTGATTACATTCATTCTCCATGTTCCCAAACGAGCAATTCGCTGTGATGCCAATAAATCTTTCATATTTTGCTGAAGTTGAGCTTCGACTTTTTTGCGTTTACTTATATCACTTAAAACCAATCGGCAAAAAGGGACCTGCCCTTCCATTTCAACAGTTGCTTTCAACTGCCCCCAAAATGTAGTACCATCCGTTTTTATCATTCTCAATTCGCATTCTTGGGATTTCATCGTTTTAAACATATGTTTTCTATGTCTATAATAAATGCCTCGATCTTCTTTGAAAATATATTGACTTAATCGCTTATTAATGATACTCTGCCTTGGATATTCAAGCATATTTGCTGCAGTCAAATTTGATTCCACGATAAAACCTTTTTCTGATAAAATTAGATAGCCCACAGGTGCCAAATCATAAATATCATAATATTTAGCTTTTATGTTCTCCAGTTCAATTTGGTTTTTTTGAAGTTCATAAACAATCAACTTTACTTCTTCAAAGGATAATTCTTCTAATTTTATATTCGTAAAATTCATGTCTTTTTTTTCTGTCACATCGCTGGGATGATTAGCCTGCGTACTCAATTCACTCTTTTTTCTCATGGCGCCCTCCCTTAACAATATGAATCAATATCTTTATTATTATTATATTCCTAAATTTTCAAATAATCAAATACTATAAAGAAGCAACAATAACCTAGATGGGTCATTGTTGCTTCTTATGAATAGATAACTTAAGTTTAAATCTTAACCCATAATACTTCATATGGTTTTATCTTTCTACTTCCGTCAAAGAACTTCTCCGTGATTAAATCTCTTCCTTGGTATTTGGATAATTTTTCACTGAGTATTTCACGCTTAGAAACGTTCACGATAACTAAGACAGGATTTTCTTCTCCTCGTATTATGGTAAATAACTCGGGCTCACTTTCAACAATCTTTTGAATAGACATGGGAGAAAATGCTGTTTGCTGTTTTCTAACTTCAAGTAAGCTTTTAAATTTTTTAAGAACCTGACTTCTTCGACTCAGAGTATTTAGTTGATCTTCGAGGTCATTCAATTGCAGCTTTTCTCGGTTAATCCTTCTGTTAATACCTGAAGATTCAAGACCTCGTTCATCATTGGATGAACCAAGCAAACTGTGAATGTAGATTCCCGGAACGCCTTGTAAAGCTAATAAAATACTTTGAGATGCTATAAATTTGTCAATATGTTGCCCCTCAGTCATTCCTTCCACCTTAAGAGCATCCATGTAGTTAATGTTTAATTCATAGGCCGATTTTGTTCCGTCCGGATTGTATTTATAACCGATTCTTCCACCATTACTTAATGCTTGATTGACCATAAGCTCTTTTTCTTCTTCTGACAAAACGCCTTCTGTGGGACGCATCCCAATCCCATCATGGGATGCTAAGAAATTAAAAAAGGTAGTTTGATTACTTGGTGGCTGAATACTTGCTAACCAACGCATCATTTTTGTTACATCTTCTCTTATAAAACTATAAAGCGTTAGAGGCGGTAATGGAAATTGATATACCATATGTGCTTCATCATAACCATTTCCAAAATAACTAATATTATCACTATGGGGTACATTTGTTTCTGTAATCAACTTCACATCACCAAAGCATAGATCAAATATCTGGCGGTACAACTTAATCAGATTATGGGTCTGCTTTAGGTGCATACAAGTTGTTCCAGAACGTTTACATGCAAAGCCAATAGCATCTAATCGTATATATTTTGCACCATGATCTCCATAGTTTAAGAGGACCTTTGCTATTTCAACAACAAGATCCACTGAAGCATAGTTAAGATCAATCTGATCTTCGCTAAAGGTTGTCCATAATTCTTTGGGACCATTGATAGTTTCATATGTATGAAACAATGGCAATGCACGTGGACGAATTACTTGTGATATATCAAAGTTATCTTCTTTTTCTGTAAAAAATTGAGTATAAGGCTCGATACCCTGCTGGTAATTTTTAAACCATTGACTTTCTTTTGATATGTGATTAATGACTGCATCTAGCATGAGGTCGAAGTCTTGACTAATGGCATCAATATCTTTCCAATCGCCTAATTTTTCATCAATCTTTAGATAATCAACCACTGAAAACCCATCATCGGATGTATATGGATAAATCGGCAACAAGTGTATGGCAGATATAAATCCTTTTAGGTAATTCTGTGCAAAATATTTCAATGTTTTTAACGGCTTTTCATGACCTGTATAGATAGAGTCTCCATAGGTTATTAAAATAACCTCATGCTCATCGTATGGTTTACTCAACTGCTTATTTTTTTTCAAATAAGGTCGAATAAGTTCAAATAACCGTTCTCCTAAATGTTCAAAATCATTCGGAAAACTTTCTTTAAGTAGCTCTTCACTAATATAATCTCGCCATCTGTTTGTCTGCATTATCCTTTTACCGCTCCTTCCATAATACCTTTTACAAAGTACCTTTGGGACCCGATAAAGATAACAAGTACCGGAAGAATCGATAAGACTGTTGCTGCAAGAATGAGCGTCCATTGATTAACATCCGTTGCATTCGCCATTTTCGCTTGCTTTAAGGGTAATGTAAACTTTTCATTCGAACGAAGCAAAACTAATGGCATTGTGAATGCATTCCAATTGCCTACAAAATTTATCAAAGCTACAGTCACTAGTGCTGGTGTTGATAATGGAACGATAACTTTTGGAATCAAACCAAACTCACCCACTCCATCAATTCTCGCTGCTTCAATAAGGTCATTGGGAATATCATCAATATATTGCTTCATAAAGAAAATAGTAAAAGCATTGGCTGCAAAGGGAAATATTATGGCGGATAATGTATCATATAATCCTAATTTAACAATCATAAAGTACAGGGGTAAGAGTAAAACAGCCGGTGGAACAATTAAAACACTAACAATAAGTGCTAAAATAATCTTGCCTCCCGGAATCTTTTTCTTTGAGAGGATAAATCCGGCCAATGTTCCTGTAATCATATTTAATACGGTTGTCGATATGGTTACAATCATAGAATTTTGAAAAGCTTTATTAAATCCTAATTGCGTCCATGCAGTACTATAATTGCCAAAAATGATTTCTTTCGGAAACATAGTTGGCGGCACAAGATTAAACTCAAAATTACTTTTGAAGCTTCCTGCCAATAACCAATAAAGCGGAATTAAGAATAAAGAAATCAAGCCAAACATAATGACATAATTTAGGATCATCTTGCTATTTTTTTTCATTCTACTTTCCCCTTTCTCATAATAATCTTATTCTGTATAAGGATAACAATGACGGCAATAACGAATAAAATATAACTCATTGCTGCTGCAGTTCCAAATCTTAAGTAACTAAAGGCTTCCTGATATATCAAAAAGGGTACTGTAACTGTGGAATTTCCGGGGCCTCCCCCTGTCATAACAAACACCTCTTGGAATATAGTTAATGCATCTCTTAAAAGTAAGACCATGATAACAATAGTAATTTTTGATAACAAAGGTATTGTAATATTTCTAAACTTATCCAGCCAATTGGCTCCATCAATTTGTGCTGCTTCATACAAGCTTTTAGGAATGTTTTGCAAGCCTGCCAAATACAAGAGCATAAAATAACCCACTCTACGCCATATACTCATTAAGGCAATAACCGGCATTGCTAAACGCTCATTACCTAACCAGCTTATTCCTTGAATACCGAAAAATTCTAACGTTGCATTGACAAAACCTGCCTCCGTATTAAACAGCGTCATAAATATAAGGCTTGAACTAATAACAGAAATGATGTAAGGCACGAATATTATGGTTCTAAAAAAATTCACACCTTTAAATTTCTGATTCACATAGATTGCCAATAACAAAGAAAACAATAATGTGAATGGAATAAAGATTATAGCAAAATATCCGGTATTAACAATTGATTTAAAGAACAAATCATTATCTAAAACTTTTTGATAATTTTCAATCCCAACAAATACTCCCGGAATCTCATATAATGCAGAATTTTTTATATCAATCGCCTTGGTCGTTTTAAAACTAACTAAAAACGACCATATAACCGGATAAAAATTAAACATCAGCATAACAATTAATGCCGGGAGAAGGATTATATACCCACTCACAATTGTTCTTACCTTCATCCTCATTTTCATTACATCCTCTCCTTCCCCCGTGGTTTAATCTTTAATCAAACGTCCTAAGAATAGGGTTACCGTTTTCTTCAATGGATTGGGCAGCTTCTTCCGGTGTTGTTGCTCCTGATGCTAATTTATTTAGCTCAACAGTAATGACTTCTGTGGCAAGTTGATTATATGCAGGCGTTGGAAATGAGTCAATAATATATTCCAAACCTTCAATAAAAACTAAGAATTCCGGGTTATCTTGGAAAAAGTCTGAATCCGCCATATCTGTTCGCATCGGAACACGGTAAGGATAATAAGCATCGGTAGCTTCATCATACTCTCCTTGCATAATAATTTCTTGGGCTTCCGGTGTTTGAAGATATCCAATTAAGGCCATTGCTGCATCAAATTTTACACCATCTAAATTAACAGGTATGGACAGACCATAGGGTCCACCATCTGCATAACGTCCATCAGGACCTGCCGGCATTAAACCTGTTCCTACTTCAAATAAATTACCGCTTTTCCATATATCGGTCACCCCCCATGGCCCTTGAAATTCCATGGCGATTTTACTGTTCCTAAAATCTTCCATAACATTTCCGCCATTTTTTTCAGCTGCACCTTCATATTTCAATGCAAAGTCTTGATATACTTGAAGGCCTTTGATTCCTTCTGGCGTATTAATGGCAACAACTTCTTTTCCGTCAACGATTTCTGTAAATTCTCCACCATAAGATTTGATAATCGGAGTACTCATCCATATGGCATCATTTCCTTGCTGTCCGGCCATGCCCAAACCAATTGCATCTGTATTTGCTTCTATTTGTTCGCTAAATTCCATAAGTTCATCCCAAGTTTTGGGTGGCTGTTCAGGATCTAATCCAGCTGCTTCGAATAAGTCTTTGTTATAAATAAGTTCAATGGTATGTCCTATCCAAGGAGCTCCATATAATTTTCCATCTGTCTTGAAAAAATCAACGAGTGTCGGATAGAAGATTTCTTTATATTCACCTTCCCTTGAACTTAAATCTAACAACAAACCTTCCGCTGCAATCGTTTTTACAGGTTTCACCGCTAATTGAATAACCTCCGGCGCTGCATCATTAAGCAAACTAGTAATCGTTTGTTGTTCATCTCCACCGGTGATCATAGTCACTGTAATATTTGGGTTCTGAAGCATAAACTCATCAATGGCAACCTGAATATTTTTTCCTCGACCGGATTCAATATCCCATGCAATTTGGAAATTAATATTGACCGCTTCCGTCACTTCGTCCACTTGCATTGGTTCATCCTCCGTTGACGAGGCATCACTTTGTGAATCCATATCTTGTGATTCTGTTGTTTCCGTGTCGTTACTACATCCTACCACGACTAAACTCATTACAAGTACCACCATAAGAACAATTTTCAACATGCTTTTCATACACTTTCCTCCTAATTATTATTAATATTTTGATGAATAAGGGACCTTAATTTTTCTTGCCGATAAGTTCATTCAGCAATTGGTACAATTTTTTATATGAAAACTCACGTAAACATATATCATAGTTTCTTTTTGTCATTGCTTCATATTCTTTAGACGATGTTAGTATTTCTAGTGCTTTTTCTGCAACATGGATACTGATGTCTTCTGTAACTATTGCCAGCTTCTGCTGATCAAGTTCATGATAATCTCCAAAAGAAATTGCTGATAAGCCAAAATGTTTCAAATAACTTTTATAAACAGGATATTCATAAATCAAGAATGGTTTATTCGCATATACTGCCTCAAGAAGTTGATTTCCAAATCCTTCAAGGAGACTTGGATACGATACAAGGTCGGCTAACTGATAAGCATCCCACAGGGAAAATATTTTTTCTCCGTAAATGCTTTTCCGCTCAAAATCAATGCGATGACTAACATCCAATATATCCACCTGCTCATTTAATGCTAGTGCCTTAAGCTTCTGATAATATTCCTCATCCTCATTTAATCCAACAGTCACAAGGACTATTCGTGATTCCGGTGTTATCTCTTCTCCATTATATAGTTTTTTTCCAATATAGTTGGGTAAACGTTCATTCATATAATGCATGCTACGAAGCGTTAATTCTATGCCCTTTCTGGCAACAATTCTTGTTCCTTGAAGTAAGATAATATCTGTTTTCTTTAAAGCTAGTTCTTGGCGTATCTTACTGTTATATCCATCTGCAAGCATCCAGTTTTGTTCAAAATCAAACACATTCGGAACGATAACTGCCTTAAGACCCTTTTTATCCATCATAGATTTTTGAGCCAAATTATTGATGACCACATGACTTACGTTGTCATTTTGGGGTGGAAAATAATTTTCAAGAACTTCTTCTACCCACCGGTACTTTGGCTGACTATACAAATCTCTCTCCCAATAAAAATCATGATGGTGGGCAATCACTTTAATCCCTGTTTTTTCGACCACCTCACTCATTGCTTTTCCTGCGGCAATATTCCAGCCAAGAGACAGAATATTGTTAGGAATAATCATGTCTAAATGATAATCATCAATAAGTTGATGTAATTCTTGTTCGATTTCCTGAGCATAATTCAGGTAAATTGTTTTAATATCGTCTTCTGAATATCCATCTTCTGCCTTTCTGTAAATATGGTTTACCAATAAAGTGTTTGTCGGATTTTGATAATGAAGCCCCTTCATATACAATACATCTTCAATCTCCCCGCTTCCGGCGATATACCATACAGTGTGTCCTAGTTTTTCAAGAATATATTTCCATTTTTCCATTTCAAGGGATACTCCGTCTGTTTCACCTACTCTAAAATGAATGAGTCCAATATTCATTGTTTCACCTCCACTTTTGTCTTACGTTGTCATTATGTGATAAATTTTTTTAGGTCGACTCCCTTTCCACAAGATTATAGGGAATCAATACACTGCCTTCTACATCTTCAACGCCTTCAATAATTTTTATAAGCATAGTGATAACTTGAGACGCAAAGATATCAATGGGTTGATTAATTGAAGATAAACTAGGATAAAGATACTGTCCATGTTGAATATTATCAATGCCAAGAACAGCTACATCTTCAGGAATTCGAAGCCCCTTTTCCTGCACCGCCCGATACACACCCAAGGCTCTTTCATCGCCGGATACAAAGTAGGCCGATGGCTGCGCATTGTTTTCAATGTCTTGCGCAACCCTCTCATATGCTTTTTTTGTTGAACTAATTCCATACTCTATTCTATAATCACTAATATCGGCTTCCTTCATAGCTTCCATAAAACCACGTGCTCTTTCTTGGCTTACTTTAAAACTACTGTCTCCCAATAAAAAGACTAAAGATCTATAGTTTTTATTAATTAAATATTCGCCTCCCATATATCCTGCATTGTAATTATTCAAATCAACCCAATGGGTTTTTGTATAATTACTGCAATTTCCAAGTACGACATGTGGAATATTGTTTTTAATTAAAAAGTCAATCCGTTGATCTTCAAGTATATTATCCATAAGTATTGCTCCATCAGCCAACCCACTCGTCAAGAAAGAAAATCCATCTGTCTGATCGGTCATATGATCACTGGCACTTGATGGTGAGATGAGAACCTTATAATCCATCTCTTTTGCAATTCGCATAAATGCCGTTATTATCATGGTATGCCAAATGCCCCAGTATTCTCCGTGATGACGATCAATGAAGATAATAATTGTACGTGTTTTTTGTTCTTTTAAACTTTTGGCAATAATATTGGGCCTGTAACCTTCTTTATGGACAACATCAAGGACTTTTTGTCGGGTTTCTTCTTTTACCTTATCACTGTTATTTAACACCCTTGAAACTGTTTTTAATGAAACACCACTTAGTTTTGCAATATCTTTCATGGATAACATGGTATTCACTCCCGTCTTTTTGTCTCTCGTTGTCATTATTGTACACCCATATTGACAAACCGTCAATACTTTTAGGATATATTTATTATTATTCATATTTTTCTAAGACGTCGTATATGTCTTTAAGTAAAACTTCAGCAAATCCAATAACTTCATCTGAAGCCCCGTAGTATATTTTCACCAAATCCTCTTCAAGCAAAATACCACATGTAAATACGACATTCCCAAAAAAGCCAACCTTTTCATAACTTGCTTCAGGTACCATTATGGGGTATTGGGTTTTAGCAATGATATGTCCGGGGTCGTCTATGTCTGTAAGTATGGCTCCAAGACAATAGCAATCATTTTTGTCCGCAGCATGATAGATATGTAACCATCCGTTTTCTGTTTTCACCGATGGTCCGCCACCACCTATTCGTCCATTTTCCCATCCGTTTTCTGATACACTTAATAAATGCTCATGATGACTCCAATTGATAAGGTCTTTTGATTTAGACACCCAAATATTCGCATTACCGATTTCTTTGGGTACCGGTCGATGGTAGGCATAATAATATCCATTAATTTTTTCAGGAAAGATGGAAACATCTTTATTTTCTGGAACGAAAATGATACCTAAACGCTCATAGTTCTTAAAATCGTTAGTTTTTATCATGGCTGTTGCGACACCATATTCAGATACTGCCGAATAGGTTATATAATAACTGTTATCAATTTTTGTTATTCGTGGATCTTCAATCCCCCATGTCTCATACTGATTTTCCGCCACAAGAAACGACCTATCCTCTATATGAAAATTTATGCCATCTTTACTTCGCGCAAGTCTAAAATGGCTAATAGACGTTAAATGCACGACTTTATGATCACTTTGTCGTCGTATCGTTCTCGAATCCGAAAAATCATATAATTCGCCGTCTTTTCTTTTGTCATAATATGCAACTTGAAGTTGATATTGTTCATCTTCTTTCACAAAAATAGGGACACCTACAATGTCTTCATCCTTCGTTATAACACTTTCTGCTACACGAATCAATAATATAATCTCATCATTAAATCGAGTCACACCTGCATTAAATACCCCATCCACTTTAAAATCACTCTGTGTTGGTTTTACCATATTGGGGGTAATAATTGGATTTGAAGAATGTCTTTGAACAATTGATTTCATATGAACTCCTTCCTAGTACGTTTTTGATAATACACAGCAACTTCTGCTATGAAGTTAGTATATCACAATCAAACAGACTAGAGCGAAGTTCCTACAAAATTTAATCACTTCGAGATAACAAACGTATTGAATGAATACCCATTTAATTCGATAAGACAGTTTTCGTTATTAATGTTTAATAATAACTCACGTGTATAATCCACATTATTGGCAACAACGACAACAATATCTTGATTCGGATTTTCAAATGCAACCGCCGAACCCGACCAAGCACCTTCGACTTCAATACGCTGTGCACCCGGATCAACGAAACTCGAAAAATGTTTCATTACATAAAACTCCGGATTATAAATGACCTCATTTGTTTTAGGGTCAATAGTAATAAGGGCATTTTGATTCCACCCCCATGTACTCGCTCCGCCTGGCTCTAAGGCCATATTCCAATACGTATAACTACATACGCCGTTACGAAGATAATGTCGCATAAGATTAAATACATACCTTGCATATTCCCATGTGTTTTTTCCATCGCCGCATTCATTTTCTGTTTGCATCAATTTTATATTTGGATAGGATTCTTTTGTTCTTTGAATAGCCTCACGGCCTGCCCACTGATAACCAATTCCTGATATGTATTTTAAGGCATTCGGATCAAACATTACGTGATCAACATATTCATCAAATAAGTCAATCAATATTTTTCCTGTCGGTAAAAATTTCATCTGCTCCGGACCGTTTAGTGTTCCCAACCAAATTTCAACATCTAAATCTTCTTGTTCAAATAAAGGACCTAAATATTTGCTGATAAACACGCGAAATTGTTCACCGGACCATAAACAAGAAGGAAATTTTTGATCAGCAAAAGGTTCGTTTTGTATATGAACTTGATGAATAGGTATTCCTTCACCTTTATATGCTTGTATAAATTTCAAGAAGTACAAAGCATATGCCTTCAGATATTCATCTTCCATAATTAACCGACCGTGATTATAAGCTTCCGGTGTTTTCATCCATGTTGGGGGACTCCATGGCGAAGCGAATAGTTTAAGGTCATGTTTATATTTTAAAGCGCTCTTAATATATGGAAGAAGATAGTCATAATCTCTTTCAATCGAAAAATGTTGCATCTCAAAATCATTGGCGTGTTCATTATGACTATACCACTTGGCAGCATAATCGCTTGCGCCAATAGGAACTCTACAAAAATTAAAATTGGCTCCTTCTTCACCATCAAAAAGGCTTTTTATGACCGCTTCTCTTTGATTTGCATCAATTTTATTTAATGCCATCCAGCCTAACTCATTAAAACATCCACCAAATCCTTCGATTGTCTGATCGCGTTTTTCTGTGAGTACAAGCCTGTAATTTAAATCTGTATTTTTACTTTCTATCTTTTTTATCTCAGCAGTATCCTTATCGATCCACTTCCCACTGCTTGTTGTTTCTTTCCATTTTATATTCATTTTTTTTATTATCCTTTCACGGCACCTGAAACAATGCCTTTTACGATATGCTTTTGGAAAAATAAATAAAATACAATTAAAGGGGCTGATGTCATTAATAATCCCGCAAGAATATTGGTCCAATCCGCTTCATATTTTCCGAAGAATTTATTTGCTGATAGTATTAATGTATAGTTCTTAGCATCAGTAATCATGAGTAAGGGTAACAAAAAATCATTCCATATCCATAGAGCATCAAGTATGGCAATGGTTGCAGTAATAGGTTTTAACAGTGGAAATATGACATATAAATATACTTTAAAGGGTCCGCAGCCATCAATAATCGCTGCTTCCTCTAAATCATAAGGTATTGTTCCCATAAAGCCAACATATAAAAATATAGCTAAGTTTACGCCTAATCCAATATAGATGGCAACTGTTCCTAATAACGTTCCTTTTGCATTAAAAAACATAGCCGTTCTTGTCAATGAAATCATAATCGAATGAAAAGGAATTAACATCGATGCAATAAATAAAACCTGAAAAAATCCAGCTAATTTCAACTTACTTCTAGCTATTTTATAACCTGCCATTGAAGATGTGATGATTATACCTATCACGGATAATACCGAGATGAATAATGTATTAAAGGTTGTTCGAAGAAAATCGAGTTTTTGAAAAGAGACGACGTAGTTATTAAACTGAAGTACTTCAGGTAGTGCCAATATTGATCTAGCCATTTCTCCATCTGTCTTTAATGAATTAATAATGGCAATATAGATTGGAAAAAACACAATCACAGCTGCTACTGTCAAAAAAATAATCTGGGTAATATTTAATATCTTAGCCTTCATTATGCTTTTACCTCCTTACTCCGTGTTAATCGCAGTTGAATCAATGTAATGACAAGGACAAACAAAAACAGGATAATTGCTTTTGCATTTGCATACCCATATCTGAAAAAGCTTGAAAATGCTTCTTCATATATATTTAATGACATAACTTGTGTTGTCCGGCCCGGTCCGCCTCCGGTAAGTCCATAAATTTGATCAAAAGCTTTAAATGAATTGTTCAGTGTCAAGAATAGATTAATGGATACCGCATGCATAATCATCGGTAGTGTAACTTTAAAAAATATTTGTATTTTATTTGCACCATCGACACGGGCCGCTTCCTTATACTCTATAGGAACGCCTTGAATTGCAGCAATATATATGACCATAATGTAACCAACACTTGTCCACAAGGACATCATCACAATTGCCCAGAAGGAAAAATTAGGATTTCCTAACCAAGGTTGCTCCAAAAATCCTAAAAATTTATTTTGCGCCAGTTCTGTCATTACCTTTCTAAAAATGAATTGCCATATGTATGCACCTATAATAAAACTAATCATATTAGGTAAAAAGAATGCTGTCCTGAAGAGATTACTGGTTTTTGTTCTAGCATCAATAAATATGGCAAGTAATAATCCTAAAATATTTGTTAATACAACCATAGCTAAAACATATTTTAATGTAAATTTGATTGATGCTAAAAAGTTTTTATCATCTGTTAATGCCTTTACAAAATTATCTAAACCAACAAATTCAAAATTCGGATTAACACCGTTCCAATTAGTAAAACTATAGGATAAACCGGTTATGACCGGTATTATCATAAATATGCTGTAAAAAATTAATGCCGGTAATAAAAACAGTAATAACAATCGTATTTCTTTTCTTTTCTTACTCTTTTCCATTTGAATCTCCTTCCTATGTTCAATAAAAAATGGGCCCTACGGCCCATTTGAATTATTGATTAACTTCATTGAATATCGTCCACGCTTCATCCAATGCCATAATCACATCATCAGCTGATGCTGTATCTGAATAATATCCTTGTAACGCTTTTCCTGATTCGTCTTTAACCGCTTGTGGAATGCTTGGGTCAAGATAAGATTTTCCCTCTTCCATATATGCAATGGCTTCAGCAATCCATGGATATGTATCAAACGTATGAATTTGAGAAATCGGATTAAATTGACATGCCGCGAAAAACTCTGTGGATGTTTGTGGATTTAGAAAGTATGCAACTAAAGCTTTTGCTACTTCTTTGTTTTCACTATATGAGCATACACCTAATGTTGTTGACACAGAAGCATTAATCATAGATGCTTGACTATCTTCATTCACCGGTAATGGAGCCACGCCTAAATTAAAGTCCGGATTTGCTTCTAATATAGTTGCCGAGAACCATGGTCCTTGTACCCACATACCATAATCACCGGATGCAAACTCAGCACAGCCATCTGTTCCACCAATTTCAAGTCCATTGGAATTGGCATTTGCGTGCACATAGTCAATCACATTAAACATTTCACTGATTTCTTCAAAGGAGCTTTCATTAGCATTCATCTTATCAATAAAATCAGGATGACTCGTATTCGCATAAGCTCCAACAGTTAATGGTAAAAACAACTGTGGAATCCACGCTTCGTTATAGGCTGCTAGGAATGGTGTTTTTCCTGCTGCTGTTATCTTCTCAGAATTTGATTTTAATTCACTAAGTGTTAACGCAGGTTCTAAACCTAATTCATTAAAGAGATCTTTGTTATATAGCATTCCCCAAGTAAGACTTTCAAGAGGCAAACCCACAACTTTCTCTTCATAGGTAACTGCTTGTTTTGCACTATCGTATAAATCAGCGACCCACGGTTCACTACTTAAGTCTTCTAAGTATCCCGCTTTGTAATATTGGGCTTTTTCATTGATTGCGTGAAACATAAATACATCTAAATCGTCCTTAGTCGATAATCTTGTTTTTAATATTTCCGGAGCATTATCTGCACTTGGCATCTCTAAACTGTATGTAACTTTGACGCCTGTTTCCTCTTCATATTCTGCTGCAAACTGATCAATATAGTTTTCATAAATTTCCCGAAATCTCGGTTGTGCAATAAATAACTTTAAATCAACTGTAGATCCCGCTTTGACTTCAGTATTTTCTGATATTGATGAAGAATTATCTGTTCCATCCTTTGCTTGACCACACCCCGCTAAAACCATTGTTAAAACTAATAGTATTGCAATTATCTTTTTCATTGACATCCTCCTTTTATTATCGAGTTAAGTGTATTCTTAACTTCTAAATAAATTATACATTTTGGAGTTAAGGAATGCATTAGATGATATTAATGCATTCTACTGTAAAATATTAATTCCCGTATTCACCCGGTGTACATCCATAATAGCGTTTAAAAACTTTATAAAAATATGTGACATCATTGTATCCTAGTTGATCAGAAATATCTTTATGGCTAGCACCTAAACTTAAAAGATAAGCTGCCTCTTCCATCTTTTTTTTAAGAATGTAATTACCTAAGGTCATCCCAAAATGGGATTTAAAGGTACTGCTTAAGTATTCTTTACTAATAAAAAATCGCTCTGCCACATCACTCAAGCTAATATCTTCCTTATATGCACTATCCACGTATTCTTTTGCTAGTTCAGCCACAGGTTTTTCAGATGTTCTAATTTGATTACACCGATAATCAATTCCTGTGACCATAAGTTTTTCAATTTTTTGAAAATACTCTTCAAGGATAAGGCCTCTCGTCACATCTACTCTTAATTGTTCAAAAAAAGTTTGGAACATCGTACTGTTTTTTATAGCATCCATCATTTCATCTCTGATAATAGGGACAAAATAATCATGAATCAACCGAACCAAAACACCTTGGTCTTGATGAATATTTCTGAATTTCTTTTTCAGTTTTGATAGGAGAGGCATTACTTTTAGTGAATCTGTTCCTCTTAATATACTTCGAAAGGATTTTGTAACGTCGATAATCTCTTCAATCACTTCTTGATCAAACAAGTCATGTAATGCTAATGTCGATATATTTTTAGTCAACGCGAGTTCTTTAATGCACTTTTCAAGTGCTTGATTTAATTCTTCCGCGTCAATGGGTTTAAGAATATATTCGACTGCTTGTGAATGAATCGCTTGCTTCATATATGCAAAATTATCGTGTCCACTAATGACAATAATCTTCGAATCAATTGACTTCTCCTTAATGGATTTCAAAAAAACAATACCATCCATATTTGACATTTCCATATCTGTGATCACAATATCCGGAGCCCATTTTTCAATTAAATTCAATCCTTCAAGGCCATCTTCTGCTTCTCCAACAATGTCGATTCCTAATTTATCCCATTGTCCGAAAGTGCGTATAATACTTCTTGCCCATTTTTCATCATCAACAATAATTGCTTTTAGCATCTTAAGCCTCCGATCTTTGCTTGGCTTTCATCAAAATTGTAATTCTTGTATATTTATCTTTTTCACTTTCCACCTTAAGTCCGTATGTTTTCCCGAAATGTATTTTTATTCGCGAATCAATATTTCTAAGTCCTAGATGATCGCTATTATAAAAATGGATTTGATTTTCATCAGATAAATTCTTGCGAATTTCAGATAAATGTTTTTTTGATATTCCGATACCATTATCTGAAACTTCAACAAATAGACATTCTGATTCCATCCATACTCTAATATGTATTTCCCAAACCATTTCTCTTTTAACGAATCCATATTTAAAGCAATTTTCAACAATCGGTTGAATCGATAATTTTGGAATTAACATGTCTGTTGTCAAAGGCTCTATCTGAATATCTATATTTAGCTGTTCACCAAAACGCATTTGTTGTATCTGAATATATTGTTGAACATTCTTTATTTCTTGGTCAACAGTTACAAGTTCTTCTGTCAGCTGCATATTATATCGCATCATTTTACTATAGGCACTAATAACCTGATAGATCTCAATAGCCTCTTTATCCACTGCCATAGCGCCAATCATTTGAAGGGTATTATACATGAAATGGGGATTAATCTGTGCTTGAAGAGCCATAAGCTGGGCCGATTGTGTCTCAATTCTTTGTTTATATTCTTTATCAATTAAATCTCTTATCTTATGAATCATAAATCGATAACTTTGTTCAAGTACTTTGATTTCATCATTGGTTTTTGTAATCATCACCGGTAGTTCTTCACCTTCCAAAATACCATCAATATTTTGCATGGATTTTGTTAACATTCGTATGGGTTTTGTTAACTGGGCACTAAAAAATAATATGATTCCAAAAATGATAAAACCAGTGACAAAAATAATCAGAAGCTGTGAAGAAAGTATTTCATTGTAAAATTCGGTAGCAATGCTTGTGGGCATTGTTTTTACAAGATAAAGACTTTCCGAAAGTTTTCGATAAAAAATATACTCATCATTATGAATAAAAAAATCGCCCTCTTCTGTTGTCTTAATTGACTGAAAAATATTCTTAAGCTGATTATTAGCATAACGCGACGCATTGCTTTGATAGATGATTCTACCCTCATTGTCAATAAAAAAAACACGACTGTCTTTTTCTGTAGTTAGTAACTGTGATGATGCTTCAAAAAGATTCCAATTCAATTTGACAACTAAAGCTCCGATAATTTTTTGATTATCAAATCGTCTATATATCTTTGTCAAATAGGGGCCATCAATGTTCTGCTCAATTTCATCCGTTTGAATATTGTAAAACAATCCACCTTCATTAGTAAATAACGGGTTTTGTTCCAATTCATCATCCGTAATATTTTCAATAACAAAATCTTTTTCAACGGACACGCTAAAAACTCTATTACTCTCAAAAGCATAATATTTGACAGTCATAAAGTCTCTATAATTTGCAAGCAAATATGATTTAATTTTTGTTCTAAAATATTGTATTCCCACCGTTTTCCAAGAATCATTTTCCTCAACCTTTGAAGAATAAAAAAGAATATTATTATCGAAGAAAAATGCCGTTAATGCTTCATCAATACGATCTACATTATTATAAAACTCACTATCGACCCACTCAATCTTAGATAGATTTTGTTTGATAATCTCTTGCCGCATTGCATCCTGCGAATTCTGTCTTGAGATAAATGTAGCTACAACTAAAGGAACAATTCCAACCAGCAAGGTTAACAGAAATAATTTCATACGCAAGCTTCTAAACATGGGTGTTATAATGTACTTTTTAAAAAAATATTTTATTTTCATGATGACACCTCATTTAATCGAGTCCTATTTAGGTTAAACATATTTAACGATAATGAAATCCCATGGTTGAATCACAACTTTATCTTCACATTTAATTATTTTGTTTTCAATAAGCTCTACACCGTCTGTATATGGCCAAGAAAATTCCTGTTCTTTCATTGAATAATTAAAGACAAATACAACTTTTTCATTATTTTTGTTAATGGATTTTCGAACAATAATTGGAAAGGTCGTTTCGCTTTCATAACAACTTAGTTGTATTTTTTTTAAAATCGTCTTTATAAAGTTATCCATTAGGCCATCACTTAATGTACACCCTATATAGGTTGCGCTACCTTGACCGCACTGATTATGCGTTATTGCTGCATACTCTCTCCAATAAGGGTGATCATAATTTGCTAAAACTTCCGTATTTTCCTGTGGAACTAAAAGTTCTATCCATCCTGACAAAACATTATCGCCATCACTGACATCAATATCCATACCTTTTAAACCAATGTTTTTTGAATCGACAAATTGATTATAGGTGACACCGCATACCTTTGAAATCATTCCGGGTTGTACACAATGTCTTACCTTTACATACTCATCACTAAATCCACTGCGTAAAGAATAAACAATATGACCGCCGTTTTTAACATAGGCATTTAATCTTTCAAGCACCTCGTCCGATGCCGCATACAAAGAAGGCACTATAATCATTTTATATTGGTCAAGTGCAGAAAAATCTTCTGTGATAAAATCACACCCGATATTATTATCATATAATACTTTATAAAAAGTTTTAACTTGGTCATTATAGTCCATATCTTGTCCAAAACGCTTAAATTCATGAATCGCCGTCAATGAAATATTACTATACATCATTGCAACATCATTGATGACCTTGAGTTCATCAAGATCTTTGCTTAATCGTTTAAACTGTGCACCAATTGTTTTCGCTTCTAAATAGGTTGGATTCGGCATAAAATCATGACTGAGTAATCCTTTCCAATAGGTCTCACATGCATTGTGAATGGAATGCCAATGCCAATATTCAACTAGTGTTGCACCTGACGCAATATGACTAAAAGCCTGTTGTCTCAATTGATTCGGATAAGGAACCCATCCTGCAAAACCTTGCGCCTGTGTTTCAAGAACGAGATAATTACCATTTTTCATAGATCGTGTTATATCACCACACATGGCTATCTCCAAGCCTGTTAAATCCTCCTGCGAAGGGTGATAGATATCACAACCTGCTATATCCATTGCTTTGGACGCATCAACATGATTGACATCCGGCTGAATGCCATAAGAATATCCACGCCACTCAAAATCAAAATTATGGGTCACAAACTGCCCTTCTTTTTTATATTCATTGACAATATCCACTTGCCAACTTAAAAAGTCCGTGACCAGATTTCTTCTGAATTTTTCAAATTCGCCTTTTAAACTTGGATTAATGGTTTCATCCACATTGGGAAAATCTTCCCAGGCATTGATTCGATTACTCCAATAGTCAAGACCAAAGCGAAAGTTGATTTCATCAAGAGAAATGAATTTGTCTTTCATGTATTTGACAAACTGTAGCTGCACCGCGTCTCCTGAAACTTGGTAGTGTTTGCTTTCATTATCCACTTGGTAGCCGATAATCCCCGGATGGTCATGTACATGCCCAAGTAATTTACGAATAACCCGTTCACTATAATACCGATATGCCGGATGTGTAATATTCATATTTTGCCTTGGCCCATACTTATTTTGACCTTTTGATGTCATGGCTAAAACATCCGGATATTCTTTTACAAGCCAAGTTGGAACCGCATATGTAGGGGTTCCAACGATAACTTTAATATTGTTTTCATACATGGCATCTAACACGCGATCAATATGGGTAAAATCAAACACACCTTTTTGAGGTTCTAAACTACTCCAAGTTGATTCTGCAATTCGTACCACATTTATGTTTGCCTCTTTCATCATTTTGATATCATCTTGAAGCCTCTCATAAGGCATATATTCATCATAATAAGCTACACCAAATAATAACATCTTGTTTCCTCCCAAGGTTATAATATATTATCAGTTAATCATACTCTATATAAGTATATACTTTTCAACTGAAAAAAACATCAACATAATTAATATGTTTAACTGTAATATATTAATACCTTGTAAAAGGGTTACAAATTAAAACGCTTAATAATTTTTTCAAAATCATCAATGATGCCTTCTATTTCAGCGCATGAAGCAGAAACTTCCTGAATCGATGCGGTTTGTTCTTCCACTGCTGCAGCAGCTTCTTCTGTACTTGCCGCATTCTCTTGGGCTAGCGCAGATAAATTACTTACGATATCCGTTATGGATACTTTGGAACTTTCCATCTGAATCCCAGATTCCTTTAATTCGATAATATAGTTTCTCATTGTTTCAATCGCTTGATCAATACCTTCAAACTTTTCTCTTGTCATCTCTACCTTATTACCTTGAGATTCACTGATTGCCTTGGACATCTCCATTTGTGTAACTGCTTCACTGGCTTTCAATTTTAGTTCTTGGATTGTTAATGCTATTTCATCCGAAAAATTCTTGGACTGTTCTGCTAGCTTTCTGATTTCATCCGCAACCACAGCAAATCCATTCCCTGCATCCCCTGCTCTAGCCGCTTCAATAGCCGCATTTAATGCTAACAGGCTGGTTTGTTTAGATATACTTTGAATCATATCACTTGCTCGTCCAATATTATCAGCACTTTCATTGGTTTCATTGACAATTTTTTGAACCGAATGCGTTGCTTCTTGATTTTTTTTCGTTTCTTCGACTAAATCATGGATAATATAGACACCTTCATTTTTAAGTTTTTCAACGTCATTTGATGCATCCAGCATTTTTTTAACATTAAATTGATCAGCTTCAATCAAGACTCCAAGTTCCATAATAACCTTGACTCCATTTTCTGTATCTTGAGCTTGTGAGGATGCTCCATTAGCAATTTCCTCAATTGTACTTGCAATTTCTTGAGACGCCGTCGATGTAGATTGAGAAATCATTGATAAGTTTTTGGATGTATTGAACATTAAATCGGAACTTTGGTCCATATTTAATACAATTTCTTTCAAACTTTTTTCAATACGGTAAACAGCTTTTGCCAATAGTCCAACCTCATCTTTTCGTTCCACAAAATCTTCGTTGATCTTGTTTGTCAAATCGTAATCTGCAAGACTTTGGAGGTTTTTTATAACTTCATGTATAGGGTTAGATATTGCAGCATTTAAAACAATGCCTAATAAGATACTAATAAACACCGCTAGTATGGTAATAATAACATTCAAACGATTGGCCTCCACCTCAATATTACCCAGATATTCATTTACGTTTGTTATAATACCTGCGGATATTCTTGAAGTCTCACTAGCGCTTTGACGCATATCCTCTCTTAAGATATTTTGCTCTTCAACCAAGGTCTTATATTCCAAAAAAGCATTTTCGTAACGCCCAATATCTTCAATAGCCCTATCAATCTCCCCTAATACTTCTTGATTCTCTACAACTCCTCTAGCATAATTAAACTCACCATAAATCAGTCCAATCTTATCCAAAAGCACCTCTGAATAGGTCTGATCTTCAGTGCTTACATACATTAATGAATCCATCCTAACTTCTGAAAAAACATCTAATATCGATTGTAATATAATCGACCGTTGAAGTGCACTATTTACTTCTTCTAATGTTGTCAATTCTGAAATGTAGTCGTTTTCGATATTTATAAGATTTTCTAACCGGCTCGACGCTGCGTCTCCGGCTTCATTTCTTAATACAGATTGAACTTCCTTTTGCCTATTTAATGCAACGAAGGCATTGAATTCTGTTCGATATTGTTCAATCCCTTCAATCATTTTTGATGTATTCAAACGATTTTCTTCTAATTCCATTGTATTCATGACATTGGCCATTAGTAAAGAGCTTTCATTAAGATACCGGTCGACTAAATCAACTGAAGCTTGAGTTTGATCTTTTTCAAAACGTACTTGTTCAATTCTCGCTAGAGCTAGGCGAATATCAGCGTCATTGGTTTGACTTAATATGTTGTTTTGTGTTGAGATGTCTGCGTAATTTTCTAATGTTGTCCATGTTAAACTGAGAATTAAAATGACAAGTATTGTAAATGCTACAAATAATTTCGAGCGGATTTTCATGTGGTTTAATATATATTTTTTTAGTGAAAAAGACACTTTCTTGTTTTTAATGGGTTGTTGAATAACATATTCCATAATTGCCTCCTGATTCGGGACTATATCCCTGTATATTTATTTAATATATAGTACTATAGTCCTATTATATGTCAAGAAAGCCATTATGTAAAGATAATTATTATCAACAGATATTAAGTTTTAATTACAACTTTGTTAAGGATTGTATCTACCCGTGGTTGAAACAATTTAATTAGATGTTTTTTTTTCATATCGTTCAGTGTAAGCGACTGATTCACTTTCCCATTCTTAAAATGCAAGATAAAATCACAGACTTTTAAAATCAACTCCAAATCATGGGTAATGATGAGAACTGTTTTCCCCATGCTTTTTAATTGTTCTAAATTTTCAGCTACTTGAATCATATGACGTAAATCTAAACCGCTTGTTGGTTCATCAAATATAATAATATCTCGTTCTGAAGCGATTGCACCCGCTATCGCAACTCGTTGTTTTTGTCCTCCTGATAATGACATCGGATGTTGTTCTTGCAAATCTAATAGATTTAATTGCTCTAGAATTCTTTTTGCTTTTTCTTCATTTTCTCCATTCATACTTAATATAACTTCATCCAGCACTGTTTCTGTGAATAGTTGATGATTCACATCCTGCATAACCATGTACGTTTTTTCCAAACACTGCTTATAACTACGACATCCACTATCCGTGTGAACTAAACCTTCAAATTTTTTATTAAGACCGCAAAGACATCGAGCAAACGTCGATTTTCCCGCTCCATTTTGACCAATAATTCCGATGATTTGATTCTTTGGAAATGTGAGTGCATCAATATCTAAAACCTTTTCTCCTCTTTTATACGAAAAACTAAACTCGGATAAAATAATTTCTTCTGTCGGTATGTTATGTTTTCGACTATCAAAATCTAATGCATTGAAATCCAAGGGTCTAAGTCCCAATGTAAATAATTGCTTGCTAGTCATTTGGCGCGCTTCATCCATTGAAATATTTTTCTCAATTCTACCTTCACGCATAAAAATTAAACGGTCTACAATAGTTCTCAAATAATGGAGTCGGTGTTCGGCAATAACGATTGTTTTACCTTCTTCTTTCCAAAGACTAATAATATCACCCAATATTTGGGTTGCCTTCGGGTCAAGGTTGGAAGATGGTTCATCCAGAACAATTATATCCGGCGATGTCGTATGTACCGAACCACAAGCTATTTTTTGTTTTTCTCCACCTGATAAATGAAAGATATTTCGATTCATCAATGATTGAATATTGAAATGCGAAGTCGTTGTATTTATTCGTTCTTGTATATCTTTTAGTGGCAGTCCTTGATTTTCGCACCCAAAAGCAAGTTCTGAATTTGTATCCATGCAATAAAACTGAGAACGTGGATTTTGAAAAACGCTTCCAACATGTTTTGCAAGCTCATGCAATGAGGTTTCCCTGACGCTTTGCCCATTGACGTGAATTTCCCCCACATAAGTTCCACTGTAATAATGTGGAATGAGGCCGTTAATCAATCGTGTCAACGTCGTTTTTCCACATCCCGATTCACCGCAAAGTAAAATCACTTCACCTTTTTTTATACTTAAGCTAATGTCGTAAACCCCATTTTTCCCCATCCCATTTTCATATTGAAAAAAAACATTTTTAATCTGAATCATTATTTTAAACTCCTTTTGATATGAACCACAGCACAAGTATAAACGTTGCCAAAATTCCATATAATAGATCTATGCGACTAAATCCGATATTACAAATATTGGTTCTTTTTTGGGGACTACCAAGTCCCCTAGTCAATGCTGAACAAGATAATTCTTCACCAATCTTAACGCATGAAATAAACAATGGTATGAGCCTATACTCCATTAAAGTAATAATACTTCCTTTTGTTTTCCCAAAACTTATCCCACGCATTCTCATCGCATCTTTTATCGATGAAGACTCTTCTTTTATTGTTGGAAAAAAACGAAACATGACCGAAAACGGAATAATAATTTGTTTTGGAATTCGCATTCTCTCCATTGCTGCAATAAATTCACTAACTGTTGTTGTACTTATCAAGTAATATCCCATTAAAAATCCCGGCCCCATTCGGTTTACAATCCCTGTCACCATTGCCGTCATAATACTAATAACATTTGTTGCCTCAATAAAAAAAACATAGAACACAAGTGATACTGTATAAACTAGAGAGAAACTCATAGCTAAACTTTTATTTTTTCTAATAGCGAACAAAGATACCGGAATTAATGCAGCTAAAGCCAATATGTACCAAACATTAATGGTGAATACCGAAATATTGATAATGAGCAAAATAAAAATTTTCGTACGTGGATCGATATTAATAGAATTTTGATTACTTTTTGATTGCAGATGAACCTTTTCCATATAAACATCCCTTCTCTTTAAGCAATACCAGCTTTCATGAAGTGTTTACTCAGCATTTTAAGTCCAAAAAAAGCACCGATTATTCCTCCTAAAAACGCAAGAAACGGAAAAGACCAGGCCACTTTGTCAAATAACTCAAGTACTGTTCTCGTATATTCGATTCCCATACTATCAAGCATTATTTTTTCGAATGCATCTTTCATAATCCAAAAAGGTACCAACATACCTAATAACCACATACTAAACACACCATATCCGATAATCGATAGTTTCTTACTTCGATATTTCCCGATCATAAAAATCAAATCTGCTAGCAGTCCAAAAACAAACCCAAAAATTAAAGGCATATATGTATGTCCGGTCAATACCATGAGTATTCCAATAAGTGATCCCATAATTGTAACCATCCCAAACTTATCTACTTTCGTTAAAAAAAGCATAAAAGGCACTCCACATATTATTGGAAGTACTAGCGGTATCAGCGCAAAAAGAATAGGAATATATCCAAGCATTCCCATTGCAAAAAATAAAACAAAATATATCGCCGTAAAAACACCTACTGTAATTAAATCTTTTGTTTGTAGTTTTTTCTTTTTCATTGTATTCTCCCTCTAAATAGTTTACAAAGTCCAACCGAAACTTTCTTGTTGTATTTTCCACATTTTTGCATATGTTCCATCTTTTTCAACAAGTTCATCATGTGTTCCGTCCTCTACAAGTTTCCCTTCTTTAAGAACAATAATTTTATCAGCTTTTGCGACGGTACGCATACGATGGGCAATAATGAGCACTGTTTTATCACGAACTAACTCAGATATTGCTGTTTGTATTTTAGTTTCATTCTCAACATCTAACGAGGCCGTCGCTTCATCAAGTAGGACTATTGGCGCATCTTTTAACAATGCTCTAGCGATGGAAATACGTTGACGTTCTCCACCTGATAGGGTTTCTCCATTTTCTCCGACAATAGTATCATATCCCATCGACATTTTCTCAATAAATTCATCGCATTGCGCTTGTTTTGCTACCCGAATAACCTCATCATCTGAAGCATCTCTTCTTCCGATACGAATATTATCCATAATCGATGTATTAAACAGTACAACATCTTGAAATACTACCGAATAGTTTTTCAAAAGTGTTTCCGGCTCTACATTCTTGATATCATGCCCCCCTAAAAGAATACGTCCCTGATTAACATCCCAAAATCGTGCTGCAAGTTTTGCCGCAGTACTTTTTCCGCCACCAGAAGGCCCAACTAAAGCGGTAATTTCTCCCTGTTTTGCCGTGAATGAAACTTGATGTAATACTTGCTTATCTTCTTCATAAGAAAAAGCCACATTTTCAAATACAATATCATAATGGGTTGGATTAAAATCATCCGTGCCTTCTTGAATAGGCAAAGCTTCCATTTCATTCATACGATTAATACGTACGTCCAAGAAAAATAATGCCGCCAAATTATTTAGAACTTCACTCATTGGTGCATAAATACGAGAAGCAACCATCAAGAAAATAAGATAAGTAAAAAGCTCAATATCATTTAAAATTATAAGATTAGCCCCTACGATAATGACGCTAACTAAACCTAACTTTAAAAAACTGTGAGATGCATTTACTAATCCACCTACAAGAAGTTCTCCTTTAATTAGTTGATGTTCATATTGATCCACAGCATCATTTAGGCCTTTCAAATAACTTTCTTCTTGATTATAAGCTTTTATTTCTTGAATCGTTTCCAAACCTTCTTGGATTTTTTCACTCATATTTCGTTTTATTTGATATCCTGCAAGGAATTCTTTATGTTGCATTTTTTTTGATATAAATAAAATCGCCGCTGCAAAAGGAACCACCCAGAACAAAGCAAGGGATAACTTCCAATTATACGAAAAAAGGCCAATTGCCATAAGCATAATTCCAATAACTGCTGCAAACACTTGTGGAACTGCATGAGAAAATGTATGCTCTAAATCAGTACTATCTTCCATAATTGTTGAAGTTAAATCCGATAGGTTCTTTTCTCCGAAAAAAGCTAGCGGAAGCTTCCTTAATTTTTCAGCCATTGATACTCTACGATTTGCACTTTCCTCATATACAGTAGTATATGTACTTCGGTATTGAAAAATTGCAATGATAAACATTACAAGCATAAATGTTAAACCAAGAAAAATATAATAGACAGAACCATGCACAACTGTAGCTGATTCTTCAAAAACCATCACAAGATATTCATCTAAAAATTTAAAAATATAGACTGCCGGCAACATGAGTGCAATATTAAGCAATACTGTAAATAATGTCCCTTTTATAAAATCTTTCGCACCTTTATGAGATAATGCAAAACGTCTTTGTACTCTTTTAAGCATACTGTTCCTCCGTTCCTATTTTCCAGTTAACCGATTGTTGAAATTCATTCCACATTTTAGCATATGCCCCTTGCATTTGAAGTAACTCATCGTGTGTTCCTTGTTCAATTACTTTTCCTTCATCAACAACAAGTATATTGTCTGCCGAAGTTACGCTTGTTAAACGGTGGGCAATCATAAGCACTGTTTTCCCCTTTGTCAGTTTTTTAAATGCTTTTTGAATGAGATGCTCATTTTCCGGATCCGCAAAAGCCGTTGCCTCATCAAGCACAACAATAGGTGCATTTTTTAACATTGCTCTGGCTAATACAATACGTTGTTGTTCTCCTCCTGACAAATATGTACCTTTCGTTCCTATTTGTGTATTTAATCCTTTGGGTAATTTGTTTATTATTTCACGGCATTGAGCCATATCAATAGCATTTTCGATTTCTTTAGATGTTGCAGAGGGCTTCCCGTACTTAATATTTTCTAACAATGTTCTTTTAAAAAGACGTGTATTCTGAAATACAAAAGAAATATGATTCATTAATTCTTTATGTTCGATATCACTTACATGTATTTCTCCAATAAAAATATCTCCTTCATCTGCATTCCAAAAACGTGGCAATAGTCTTGCTATTGTTGTTTTTCCACTTCCTGACGCACCAACTAGAGCCGTAGTTTTTCCTTCCGGTATTGCGAAGCTAACTCCTTCAATCGCTTTTTTATTTGTGCCGGGATATGAAAATGATACATTTTCAAAGTGAATACTATGTTCGTTTATTGTTTTAGTATTAACAATTACCGGTTCTAAGGATTCGTTTGTAAGGTTCTCAATACGGTTTACCGCTTCACTTGCTTGCCCTATCGCTTGATTAATATACATACTTCGCATAATACTTTGAGAAAAAACAGGAGTAATTAAAACATATAAGAATAAATTAAGAATTGTTGACCTATAGTCTTCTGTCTGATTCATAATCAAAATAGCCACAGGTACTAAAATAAATACAAACCCATTAATTACAACTGTATATGCAGACATTGCTTTTTCCCACATTTGTGTATAATTAGTAACCATATCTTTATAGTTAATAATACTCTTATGAAAATTTTTGAACGAGAAAACGGTTTGTTGAAACACCTTAACAATAGGGATACCTCTGACATATTCCACAGCCTCTGTGTTCATCTCTTCTAAGGATGTCATATATCGGTTCATAAAATCTTGTCCTTTTTTGCTCATCATAAAACTCATAATAAACACAGAAAACATAACCGGAATTAGACAAGCAATACCTAACCGCCAATCAAAAAGAAAAATTAATACTAAAACGATGAGGGGCATTAGTATTGTTGCCGCAAGATCAGGCATTTGATGCGCTAAAAATCCATGAGTTATTCCTGCATTATCATCGATGATTTTACGAATTCGCCCTGTAGTATTACTGTTAAAAAAACCGAGTGGCATTTTAACAATCTTCTTCATCGCATAACGCCGCATATTCGTTTCCACTCTAAAAGCGGCTAAATGCGATAAAGATAATGCAATGAAATAAAAAAGAATACTTACAACAGCGGTCCCCGCCGCCCACCATGCATAAAATAAGATTTGGTCATAAGAGATACTGCCATTTGCTAAAAACAATTCTCGAATAATAAACCATACTAAAATATAGGGAACCATTCCTATCGCTGCGCTCAATCCGGACAATATTAGTGCTGCCGGAAGAAGTGCTTTTCTACCTTCCATAAAAAATTGAAGCTTTCTTAATGTGTTCATAAATTTACCTCCTGTCTCTCCTTACCGACGTTTGCGTCGGTATTTGTTAAAATATAAAAGACGCTTTGCATCTTTTATGATATCAATAATCATTTTCATTTAAATTATAATCAGCATATGCTTATTTGTCAAGTGCTTTTGACGAGATTATTTTTTCAAACAAAGGTCTAAATAATACTTTAAGAGTTTCTTGTTGATTGAGAAGCACATCCGGATCTCTTGATATATGTTGCGAAAAAAGCAATGCATTTACCAATCGACTAAGTAAGAGTAACTCATGCTTGTTTTTTTTAAAATCAATATCTAGTTTCTGACATAAATAATTCAAAAACTCTTCTTCAAGTGAAAGATACACTTCCCAAACCTTTGAATCATAAAGCGTTTCATGGACAAACATTGTGTAAACTTTTTTACTGTCTGTAACTGCTAGCGCTTTATCCATAAACGCATCCATAACAATATCAATTTTTTCTTCTTGACTCTTTGCTTGATCAATTTTCAACATAAAAGGATTAAAGCGCATATAATATATATTTCCAGCCCGCATCATATCCACTAGAATCTCTTTTGTATTGTTATAATAATGATACAAACCACCTTTGGATAATTCTGTTTTATTGATAATGTCTTCCATAGTTGTACGATGAAAGCCTTTTTCCACAAATATCTCATTAGCTGCCTTCCATATTTCCTGCAAACGTTCTTCTCTTGTTTTTCTCATTATTCCTATATTCTTTCCTTTCTAAAATATCACGACTACTTGAGTTCTCGTATTCCATAATAAAAAGCGATTCCAGTAATTAATGCTGAAAATCCATCTGCAAAAGGCGCCGCATATAATAGTCCATTTAAGCCCCATAGATTTGAAAAAACAAAAATGGCCGGAATTAAAAAGATCACTTGCCGAGTTAATGTTAAAACCATAGCTTCTTTGGGTCGCCCCACGGCTTGAAAAAAATTTGCAGCCAAGAATTGAAAACCTATGACCGGAAGTCCCCAAAACCATGCTCGAATTGCAAATTTTCCAAACTCAATTAATGCAGGCTCCTGGTTAAATAACTTTACAATCTGTACCGGATACAAGCGTGTTACAATCCATCCAATAACAACAATCGTTGTAGCTGCTATCATTGCCAGCTTCTCAGCTTCTTTTATACGTCCAAACTTTTTAGCCCCATAATTAAAACTGACAATGGGCTGTACACCTTGGTTAAGTCCGATAATAGGCATAAGTAGAATCGTTTGGATACTGTTAATAATTCCCATGCCTGATACAGCTATATCTCCTCCGTAAGCTAATAAATTTTTATTAAGAATCACATTTAATAAACTGTTGCTGAGCTGCATTAGGAATCCGGGAAGACCTAATGAAATAATCTGAATAGCTACATCGAATCTTAATTTCATATTATAAAGGCGAATTTGATGCTTGGTACGATGAGATAAAAAATAAGTAAGAATCCAACTCATTGAAATACACTGGGCAATGATAGTCGCTAAGGCCGCCCCTGCCATTCCCATTTTAAAGACGTAGATAAATAGTGGGTCTAGTAATATATTGGTTCCTGCACCGACAAGCATTGTAATCATTGCAAGTTTAGGTTTTCCATCTGCACGCAGAAAATTATTCATCCCTATACTTGTCATTTGAAAAATTGCTCCAAAGAAAATAACACGCATATATTCTCTTGCATAAGGCAAAACAGTTTCACTTGCCCCAAACAGTGTTAAGACAGGTCCTAAAAATAGCTGTCCCAATACTAAAAACAAGATACCACTCATTAATAATAATGAAAAAGCGTTCCCTAGTACTCGATTGGCTTCATCTATTTTACCTTCTCCTAATTTAATGGAAAACAGGGTTGCACCACCCACACCAAATAAAATTCCGATGGATAACAAAATAAGCATAATGGGAAAGCCGATTGTAATTCCGGCTAGCCCATCCGAACCAAGATCCGGAGCGTTTCCAATAAAAATTCGGTCAACCACATTATAAAAAGCATTGATAACCATTCCTATAATCGCAGGGATAGAGAATTTCATCAACAGACTCGAGATTTTCTCCCTTCCTAAAATATTACCTTCTTCCATTATATCGTCCTCCCAATTTCTTTTAAATCTGTTGCTTCAACTTTTCTGACCATGGCATCTAATACATCAAACATAATATCCACAGACCGGTCATCTAAATCTTGTGATAAAAACTGAGTCCAAGCATCTAGCTTATCATATACTTTGCTTTTGATGTTAATAGCACTTTCCGTTAAATAGACTTGATATGCACGTCGGTCCTGTGTATCTTTTTCCTTTTTTATATATCCTTTTTTTATTAATGACTGTACGCCTCGGGCTGTTGCTGCCTTATCAATCATTAAATATGTGGATAATTCTTCTTGCGAAACATGATTAAAATTATATAAGTGCAGAAGAATTGGCAACTCTGCTGCGGTTATATCCAATGGCTTTAAGGCAGCATTTAAATACACTTGATTTTTTCGGTATAAAATTGAAACTAAACGTCCTATGCTTCTTTTCATATTAACCTCCAGAACATAAACAAAATAGTTGACACAACAACCATTATATAGAGATTTGGTTGTTGTGTCAACTATTTTTTTCAAAAAAATCTTCTTTCTTATCCTTTTATGGCACCTGCCGTAAGTCCTTCAATAAATGTTTTTGATCCGATTGCAAATAATATTATAATGGGTATGACTGCAAATCCTACGGCTGTCATTTGTGCTGCAAAATCTGTTGTGAACTCCGAGCTTAGTGTTGAAATAAGTAATGGAATTGTATATCTCGAATTATCATTAATACTAACCAGTGGCAATAAATAATTATTCCACGACCATAAAAAGACGAGAATTGCTACAGTCACTGTTCCCGGTTTAATAAACGGAAAAATAATTTTGATAAAGATTTCCGGCTCTGAACACCCATCAATTCTGGCACTTTCAATTATTTCATCCGGCACTGCACTTTTAATAAATTGTGTCATGAAAAATGCTGCAAAAGGAGTTGCAACAAAGGTTAAAATCAAGGGCCAAAGGGTATTTATCAATCCAAAACTTTTCATCTCTAATACATAACCTATAAGGGAGACTTGGGTCGGTATCATCATGGTTGATAAAACAAATGCATAGATAACATTTCTACCTTTAAACTGATATTTTGCCAATGAAAAACCAATAAGTGCTGAGGTGAGACAACTTAAGGTTGTTGCAGTTATTGATACGAACAAACTATTTGCATACACGCGAATAAAATTCGTATCAAGAACCGTCTGAAGATTTGTCAGAAAATAATTACTTGGTAAAATTGGCAAGCCTTTATATAAATCGTTTGTATAGTATGTTGACATAATAACCACCATATAAAAAGGAAAAATAGATACTATGGTCACGATTCCCAGATATGTAGCTGCCAATACTTTGCCTACTTTTGTCCGCATATGATCACCTTGCCTTCTTCGAAATATATTTTAATTGCAATAATGAAATTGCAAATATGATTAGAAATAATAAGAATGATACAGCAGCACCATAGCCTAACATGGAATTTGATTTGAATGAATCATCATAAAATTTCCATATTACGGTTAAGACAGAATATTTAGGTCCACCTACATTCACATATCCGGCCGTCCAACCTGTATATAATTGATAAGGTTCATCAAACAGCTGAAGTCCACCTATGACAGACGTAAGGGCAAGAAAAATCGTTGTGTTTTCAAGTAATGGTACTGTCACTTTTGAAAAAATTTGAATTTTTGATGCGCCATCAATACGTGCTGCTTCATACACTTCTGATGGGATTGCCGTCATTCCTGATAGATATATAGTCATATAATATCCAAGATTTCTCCAGATAATCATGAGCATAACAATGCCCCGAGCTGACCATACATGTTCTAACCAATAATACTTTTCATTAAGCAAACCTAAACTTGTCATTAGTTGGTTTACATATCCTCCGCTATAGTCAAATAAGTAGGAAAAAATAAAGCCAATTGCAACCGGTGTTGTAATATAAGGGAAAAAATTTATAGTTTGAAAAAACTGTTTTCCTTTTCGCATATTAAATAAAAAATATGCAAGGGTTAATCCCCCAAAAATCGCTGTCGGCGTCGCTATAAACATAATCATGAACGTGTTAAAAACAGCTTTTCTAAAGAGAACATCTCTTGTCAAAATCTTAGTATAGTTTGCAAAACCTACAAACTCTTTTTCTGAAATACCATTCCATGAATTCAAGCTTAAAATAAATGAGTATATTACCGGATACAAATTAAATAAGATATATGAAATCACAAAAGGAGCTGCAAATATAAACGGCCACATTTTTTTAGATATTTTCAATTTTACAGGCATTACCGTTCATCCTTTCTGTTAAGATAAAATGGCTACCACAAGAGAATTATTCTTGGGCAGCCGTTTAATATATTTTATTTCACTTCTGCATCCATTGCTTTAATACCTATTTCTTCTTTATATAATTCAATCGCCTCTTCTGCTGTAATCGTTTTGTCTGTTGAAAGCGTTGGATTGAGTTTGTTAAAGACTTCGTTAACAATTGTTTCATATGCCGATTCATTTTGTGTTGATTCAATATTGGGAACAATTTCTTCCACAAAATATTTAGCTAAGTTCTGTCCTCCAAAGAATTCATCATAAGCTCCTGCTTCATTATAAATTGGATTATCACCTTCATAGCAAGCTTTTAATGAAGAATATTGACCAATGACGTCTCGACTGACTATACTTCCGTCTATTGAGAAATATACCCATTGTAAATAAGCAAATGCAGCTTCTTTATTATCAGATTTTGAATAAATTCCTACGGAAGTTCCACCTTTTGTATATCCACTCTCAGGTGCTTTTGTAAGTCCCCAGTTTCCAGCCCCATCCGGATCATTGGCTGCTACATGCCATTCACAACTCCAAGGTGCTGCCGGGAAAAAGATAGTTTCATCTTCTGCAAATTCTGCATTCCAACTCGGGGTATCTAACTCATTGTCTCCAACAATGTCTGCATCTCTAACTTTTATAGCTGTCTCAAGGGCTTTTGACATTCTTTTTGTAATATCAATGGTATCTCCATCAACATAATCTTGGGTTGTCTGTCCTTTTGTTGCATACAATACATCCCCAAATCCCGGGAGCATATTTACAGTGCCATTGCTTTCCTCAGATATTTTTTTACCTGTTTCAATGAACTTATCCCAAGTATTAATATATTCATAAACTTCATCTGGGTTATCTGTTCCTAGATACTCAAGTGCTAAATCTCTTTTATAAGCAAAGCCCGCCGGTGCAATAGATTGATCTACTCCAACGATTTCTCCTTTTGTATTGGACATACCTGCAACAAGGTAATCAAACATATCATCGCGAGATAGATTATATGGTTCTGCTTCTAAATTATCAAGAATATCCATGTCAAATAATTTTCCTCGCCATGCACCTTCACCGAGTATAATATCTGGAACATCCGTTCCTGTTGCAATTGCACTCTGAAGTTTTTGCATATAATCACCATGCGCCACCGTAACGTAATTCACCTTAATGTTTGGATATACTTCTTGAAAATGGGAATACATCTTTTCTTCATATGCGGAATTCCAATCCCAAACAGTAATTTCTCCTCTTGTCTCTGACGAAATATTAAATGCTTGTGAATCCTTATTGGCATTCGAATCATTTGTTGTTTCCTGTCCAGTTTCTTGTTCTGTTGCTTGAGAACTACTATCCCCACACCCTGTAAAACTTAAGCTTAAAACAAAAATCATTACTACTGCTAATAATTGCTTTTTCAACTTCATACGTTTCCTCCTTAAATTTAATTGATGTTTAAATTGTAGTCTGTTTATCATTGATTTACAGTACAAATAATCGGCTATTTATTTTAAAAAACGGCTATGATTCATTATTCATAGGAATAATAATCTGAATCCTTGTTCCTTGTCCTAACTGACTTTTTATATGGATAGATTGATTATTACCAAATAAAAACTCTAGTCGCTCCTTTATATTGCTTAATCCAATACCTCGTGTTTGGTTCGTTTTTTCATCTGGTGCTCGTTTTTGAAAACAATGCTTAAGTATGTCTTCATTCATCCCCACACCATCATCGCTTATTTGGATTTTCATTTTTTTCTTTTCCCCGTTCATTACTTTACTTATTGAAACTTCAATTTTACATTTTTGGTCGCTCAAACACACTCCATGAAACAATGCATTCTCTACCAGGGGCTGAATGACCATCTTGGGAATATTCATTTTCAGTAAATCTTCTTCACAGTCAATGTGAAAATCGAACATATCCGGATATCTGTATTTTTGAATATGCATATAATTTTTTATGATTTCTAATTCTACAAATAGGGAATCTTGAATCGATTCTTTGCCGAGTTTAACGGAATCACGTAAAACATTAATCAGCGAATATGTGATTTCTTCAACCGCTTTGGTTTCATTTGCATGTGCCATGTAAATAACTGCATTTAATGTGTTATAAATAAAATGGGGATTAATCTGGTTCATCAACAAATCCAATTGTAATTTTCGTTTTATCCGTTCTTGCTGTACCGATTCTTCAATTGATTGTTCGATTCTTGACGTCATCATGTTAAATCCTTCGGCAAGGGCTTCCACTTCATCACCACTATTCACTTGTAGATTCACTTTATAATCACCTTTTGCAACTTGTTTCATTCCATGTGTCAGCTGTTTAATGGGATTAACAATCCCACTAAGTATAGGAACAGTGGCTCCTATAATAATGACGTAGCTTATTAAAATTGTCATTAAAATAGCTATTATTACAGGCATAATCGTATTAAATAATTTTGACTTTGGTATTGTCACAATGTACTTCCAATTACTTTCTTCATTCATATGAAAAATGTAAATGTAATCATTTTCTTCTATTATTTTTGAGTTTGAACTTTGAATAAGCTGAGAAAAGATGCCTTCATCTGCTAATCGATTTCCATAATAAAGTTTATTCTCTTTGTTCAACAATAAAATATTATCAAATTCAGGTCTTCCTTGCTCCATAATATTCGTTATTGTTTCATATTCAACATCTAAAAGTAAGTAGTTTTCTTCATTGGAATAAGTAATGTTATTATATTTTACAATATATGTGATAACGTCCATTTTTTTCTCAACATTGTTTGCATAAACTTCATGGATATCTGAAAATCGCCGATTTCCTAATTCGTCTCGTTCCAAATCATTTAACAATTTAGCAACATAACGGTCAACATAATCCCGATCAAAGTTCGCATTATTTGTAAAGCTAATATGATCATCTCTCAGTAGATAAACACCGGATAAATATTCGTTTAAAACAACAAATCTTGTTAGTACTTTTTTCATGTCATAAATGTCATCATTAATCTCTTTAATATTTTTACTTTGATTCACATGGGCATATTCTGCAACGGATGTATCTGTAATTATATAATCTGCAATGTATGACAATTGATATTCCATTGCATCCATTTGAAGCGATATTTCTTCCAACCTCTTTTGACTATCTCCAATAGCCGAATCCAAAAGAATTTCACTAAAATATTGATATACAAAAAGCGCTAGAACTAACAATACTACCGTAATAATTGTTAAGTTAGCCTTGATTAATTTCGTTTTTATACTTCTACTTTTACCCTTACTCATTGCATTCACCCACATATCTTTGGGGTTTCATCCCAGTTACTTTTTTAAACACTGTCCCGAAGTAACTTCCCGAACTGTATCCAACCATCTCAGCGATTTCATAAAGTTTATATTTATCCTCAGCCAGTAAAGCCTTAGCTTTCTCAATGCGCAACTCGGTTAAATATTCACTAAAACCCTTGCCAACTTCATTTTTAAAAATATGGCGCAAATATTCACCACTAATATTGGTCTGTTCAGCAACATCGTCAATTTTGATATCATACATATAATTTTCCATAAGATATCTAATCACACTTTGTACTTTTGATGAATACTGATTCAAATTCTCTTGTTCGACTGCAACCATCATTTTTTCGATAACTAGCTCTAGTTTTTCGTGCATCTCAAATACAGAATAGGTCTCTTCGACAAAGTTTAAATCTCGATTATGTATATAATTCCTCTGATACGCTTGACAAAAATTACGTAACACGTTTTGAAAATGATCCATAAAATAGTAAAAACCATTGCTATCAAAGTTCTTCTCACATGCCGCAAAAAATAAATTCATTTCCTTTAATACTAATTGTGTATTCATGTTTCTTAATGCAGTTTCTATCGTACGAAGAATTTCATCGATTTTATCCTTACTTATTTTATGCATAGGATTTATTTCTCTACGATATAAAATCTTACTTTGATCAAAGAAAATCAAATATTTTTCAAGAGCTTTCAAATCATGATAGACATTGGGTAAATCTTCTATATTAAGCACCGTAAATGATGGGATGATGGATACACTTTTCGAAAACTGTTTTTTTATATGGCGTTGCAATTCATATGCGTTTATATGAATCTTTTCTAGTATTTCTCTCTGACTAATAATCGGACTAAATGGTGCGACCACCAAACATTCATCATTATTGATTAAAATCGGAACCATTCCTTTATAGTTTAGTTCAATATAATTAATCAACTCTTCTTCAAATAGGCTTTCACCTTGCTTTTTTTCAGTCGGAAAAATCTCCCGATCACGAACGACTAAAAAAGAAATGATGTTTTTATTTGTAATGGATAACATTTTACTTATATAATCCAGTTCATCGTGTTTTATACTTTTGGGAAAAGAGAGGTACTTCAATAATAATTGGGATAGAATAACTTTATTATCCCTTTTTTTGCTTAAAATACGACTTCGGATTTGTTTGAGCTCACCTTCAAAATTTTCTTGATTCATTTCATGTTTTAACAAATAACTTGATACGCCTATTTTCAAGGCTTCTTTTGCATAGTCAAAGTCTCCGTATGATGTTAATATGATAATCTCAACATTCGGATTGATTTTTATTGCCTTTTTACTAAATTCAAATCCATCCATTCCCGGCATTCGTATATCAACAAAAATTACATCAATCAATGATTGATGTAATTTCTCTATTCCTTGGATAGCTCGTGTCTCAACAGATGCAATTTGAAAACCATTGGCTTCCCAGTCAACGATGTTTTCCATATGTTTTAAAACCATAATTTCGTCATCGACCAACATTACATTCAGCATATTCCCTCCAATATTTATGGTGTCATCACTATTATTTCATATACTCAATGATACTATAAAGCATTTGTTTTGCAACCGGTCTATTCTCCAAATCTCCTTGTAGATTCATTCCACAAATTAAGAGCTTTCCGTCACCATAAGCATGTCTTCTTTCATATAATAGACTCAATTTTCTATTTGTGTTCCAATCATCAATAACATATATGATAGGGTCTACTTCTCTATCTTCAGCTTTTAACTTCTGAATATTAGCATCATGGATGAGATCAAACCACTGCCAATTTGTGTGGTCATCCGTCACAAAATGTGATAGGGCCGGATGTGTCGGGTCACAAGAGATGCCTAGAGTATGGGGTGCTTGTCCCTCTGTCCACTGGGTATTCCAAAAAATCGTTGTAAAACCTGCTGGTATCTTGTCCGCTTCTTCCTCTGCTTCTTGGGGAAATAAAATAACGCTCTTGCCTTCCTTAAGATATTGAACGGCGGCCTCTTCATGATCTACAAACTTAACATGATTAGGAAGGGGTGTTTCACTCTCCGGATATACCCAGATACTCCATGAATTTTCATAAGAAGTCCCTTCAATAGCAATGCTTATAATAAATTCACCAGCTTTTTGAATTGGGTCGAGATCAAAGGAAATATGGCCCAGGTAATTTTCATTGGTGATTGCTATCGTCCTTGGATCAAAGCTTCCTGCGCTTATGACGTCACCACTTTTATCTCTGACTGACCAGGTCACGCAGGCCTCTTCCATACTCTTGGCTCCGAAGTGACTGATTTGGACCTTTCCAACAAAGCTTTCACTTGCCTGCCAGACAACTTTTTCCATACGCAGGAGTGGAACAGTTTCGCAACAAAATTCATGAAAGTGTTTTTGATCGAGATAGCCTTTTTCTTCCCAAAATGCATCTAGCATTCCAACGAGGGCTGTTCCTTGTCCTGGAAAATCAGTTAATCCCAGTAGTTGAAATCCTCCAAATCCCGGCGTTCTTAAGGCCGCTTCAATTTCTTCTTTATAAAGTAAGGTTTGCCATTTACCAGAAGCTAACATGAAGGCTTGCCCTTGATTCTCTAAGCCTGCTTTTTTAAGGGTTTCTGCTGCTAATTCAAAATTCAAGGGTTTCAGAACGCCTGTATATTTTTCCGTTTCTTTGAAATTTGGATATGCGCACCACTGCCCTATTTCATGGGATATCACCGGAACAGGACTATCTTCAATCAGGGTCTGAAAATCAAAATCTGTCTTAAGAGGACTTTTGTTGAGTCGACCTTCCAATTCATCCCCCCAATCTTGACAGCGTAAGACGCGTCCTCTATTTTTTAGACACTGATACTCGTTGGATTCAATCTCCGGCCACCCGGCACAACCGGTATAAAGGCGACGTCTATCTTTTTGCTTCCATTGACTAACAATCGTATTTAAAAATGTCTCGTAATCGTCTCCACTAGGTTCATTACCCACCGCTAGCATGCAAAAGGAGGGATGGTTCCCGTATGCTTTCATTATTCGATCGGCTTCGTCATAGACAAATTTGTCAAGCAAAGCATCTTCACCAAGCTCTGTCCACACCGGTGTCTCGATTTGCAAGTAGATTCCCACTTCATCCGCAACTTGAAAGGCAATCTCCGGTGGACACCAGGAGTGAAAACGTAGATGGTTAAGTCCATAGGATTTTGCTTTGGAAAAGATTTTATCCCATGCCGCATAATCCATTGGAGGATGTCCTGTTAGAGGAAATACACAGCATTCTAGTGTTCCTCTTAAAAAGGTTTTTTGCCCATTAACTGCAAACTGACTTCCTTGAGTCGTTATTTGGCGCATACCAAAAGAAATTTCTTTTTCATGAATATCTTTTTCAGATTTAATCATAACCGATAAATTTTGAAGTTTAGGTAAAAATTCATCCCATGGCTCTGTAAAGGCATTCATGGAATAAACATCTTCTCGTCTTGTCTCATCCTCCTTTATATAAATATCTTGTATTAGCTCTTGATTGAAGAAAAGTTGTCCTTGACGTGGTCGCTTGGATATATTTTTTATGGTCGTTTCTACACGAATAAGATTGGCTGCAAGATCCGGATAGATTTGTACATCTTCAATAAATACTGGATCTGTAATCTGAAGTCCTAAGTTTCCAATAACACCATTCCAGTTGGTTTGTGTTTCTTTTGTTATTGAATGGGCATCTTTACCCACATTGTATTTGATGCGGTTATCAATACGCATGGTGATTTGATGGTGTCCCGGTGTCAACACATCACTCAGATCATATTCATGAGCGACACACAAACTATCTCGACTTCCAATTTTAATATCATCCACCCAAATGGTCGACTCCCAATGACACCGTTCTAGAATAAAGACTAGGTGCTTGTTCTTGGCTTCTATCAGAACATCAATATTTTTTTGATACCATGCACAGCCAGTATATTCAACAATTCGGCTTAATCGATGAGGATCTTTTCCCTCGACTAAATCACCAATTCCATTTTCATCAAGAGATCCTGGTAGCACAACCCTATCTTTTAAGCATTCTTTAAACCATTCTTGCTCTTCACCTTTTGCATCTGGATCTAGACGAAAACCCCATTCACCTTCTAATGTTATAAACTCTTGCATATCTTATAGACTCCTTTCCATGTCAAATACGTTTCGGTATAAGTGCCCATATATATGGGATGGTTCTAACACTAGTACTTGGTCAAAATATGTCCTTGCTTTCTGATAATCCCCAAGGCCTAAGTGACCCAAGGCAATTAAATAATAACAGTGGGCTTTATTTTTCATATCATAGTCTGTATCAAAAATCAAAAAATCCGGCAAAGACACTGCAAAATAATCAATCTTAAAGGGTTCAAATAGATGCTTTTCTCCATAATCAATCAATCGATAAAATCTGGACTTTGCTTGTGCTTCTTCTCCCAATGCCATATATGCTAATCCTTGGTACATAATCATGTCTGCAGGTTGGTCATTATAGAACATCATCCCGGCAGGTGCATTGGTTCCCATCGTTGCTTTAACAAAACATTCTTTGGCATCGTCCTCTCTGCCCAATCTTTCGTAACAAATTCCAAGCAAGTAAAACAGATCGTTGTCCTTTTCCCCCTCCAGCTTTCCTTCACCTAGATTACGGGGATAGGTGAACGCCTTCGTAAGAGCGTCTTGGGCAACCATATATTTTTCCGCGTCTATAGCTTGTGTCGCCATTCCTAAAAGTGCAATTTTATACTGACGTGTGACTTTTCCTTCGCCGCCTTCCCATGGATGAAATTTACGATGCATCATAGCAGAATAGGCTGTTTCATGGGCACCTGTCATATTAAGTAATGTGATATATTCCACATATAAATCATCTCTACATTCAACCACTTCCATGTATTGCTCATAACGATGCAATCGCTCTGCAAATGATATGTCAAGCTTTTTATATAGCTGATCTAGTTCTAAAAAGATACGTGGGTCCTTTTCATTTAGGAAGAATGCTTTTTCCATGGCATCTTGTGCCTTATTCTTATCTCCGGCTTTATTATAGTATGCCAAACTTAAGTTTCGATGAACAATCGGAAAATCCATCCGTACCTTTACACACATTTCCCATAGTTCAATCGCTTTTTTCCATTGTAGCTTATCATAATAAAGATTCCCTAAGTAATAGGCTGCCATTGGCGCATGATGCTTTTGGATGGCATAGTTTAATACCGGAATATCTTCAAGGTAGTTTGGAAAACAATAATCAGGAGCTATATTCTCCGCGTCATTGATTAGTTGTCCAACGTCTTCTGTCTTTCCTGCAAGATAATGATAATATGCAAGATAATAATAAATCAGTGGCGACTCTTGTTGGCATGATTCAAGGACGTCGATTGCCTCTTCGTAGGCTCCGAATTCTGCATAATCTCTAGCCACAAGCAAGTGATTTCCATTTAATGCAAGTTTCTTTTCAAAACGTAAGACTCCATCAAAGGAATCGATTTCTAAACTTTCATGAATCCATTGTACCTGTTCCCCTATTTGATGTAAACGTCTAAGAATATATGCCTTTAAAGCTCTTGCTTTAATATTGTGTCCATTCTTGACCAATGCTTTTTCAATCATGATCAAGGCATGATCAAATCGTTCTTTTTGACAATCAATGGCTGCTAAATAGTAGTAGGCCATCTCTTGTTGTTCATTAGTCCATGTCGCTTTAAAAAAGGCATCGTAGGCTTCATCGACTTCACCTAGATGTAATTGTACAAGGCCCAAATGATAGTAGGCCTCACTATCATAAGGATTTGGATTAAGTTTCGTCAAGCGTTCAATAGCTTTTTCAAAATGTTGCTTTGCTTCCTTAAAGGCACCTCTTCGTAATAACAGCATTCCATAGGCATTGTTGATGCGTATATCTCCACCATCCCGTTTTAAGCCTTCAAGATAATAGGGGTCCGGTTGATAGGTTGCATGCCGGTATTGTTCAATATGTAACCCTGCTAGAAGAAGTTCTTCAATGCTTTGAATATCCTCCGGTTCACCGACTGCCTTTGCCGGATTCGGCATAGGCTCAATATCTGATACTTCAGGCTTATAGTCGATTAAGAGCTGGTCCTCTTCGTATACAGAAAGCTTTAATCCTACCTCTGACTTACAAGCATAATCAAGCTCTTTTTTATAGGTTTTTACCGGAGATACTTGGACCTCCTCTTCAAAAATGATTTTATCCTGATGTTCTACTAAGACCTTAACCTTTTTGGGACTTGTTGTATACAGAGCAATACGAATGATATCTGCATCTTTCTCCATATTAACGATGGCATCTACACTAGCATTTTTGACCTGTCCGACTGACTTGTACGGCATGAAGTATTGTTTAAACGTCTTTTCTTCAAAGGGCTTTAACCAGGTAAAATCCGGCTGATTATCTGTGTATACCCCTGTCATAAGCTCAATATAGGGGCCATCTTCATCGGTAAGATTGTCATCCCAGGCTTGACCAAAATCACCACATCCCCACGTCCATTGCTTTTTGCCGGGAGAGATATGATGGTCGGCAACATGTAACAAGCCGGCCTCTTTTTTATAGTCGTAACCTCCAACAAAATCATACTTTGATTTTTCTGCCATATAGGATGTCGGAACCGGTATATTTTTGTACCTAGAAATATCGATACCCGCACTATAATCCATCTTGTAATATTCACCGGTAGCAATGGGAAATCTAGATACATCTCTTTTTCCATGATCCATAACGGCATGAACATCCGGTGGAAAGATGGATTGTGTATAGTCATTGGCCGCAACCGCCGGATTTGCCCACCATAAAAATGTCTGGGGCATGGATGTCCGATTATAGAGCTGCCCTCTAATCTCAATATAGGCTTTATCAGGATATAATGTAAAGCTTGCTATGGATTGCGTTCCATACATTCTGTCGATATCATGTATAAGAACGGATTTACTTCCATCGGAATTGTTTTTTAATTGATAATTCACAGGCAAAAAGGTTGACGGACGGTGGTGTTGAGGCCAGTTAAATTCGATTCCTCCCGAAATCCAAGGACCTGTCAATCCGACAAGTGCTGGTTTAATGACTTGATTATAATAGACAAAATCATAATCATTGGTTTTATCGTAAGCGCGATGAATTCGTCCTCCAAGTTCCGGTAAGACCATAATTTTCAAATATTCATTTTCTAAAAATATAGCCTTATATATTTTATCTATTTTTTCATCACCAATGGTTTCAATGACCGGATAAGGATATACCTTTCCTGAACTGCCTTGATATACTCTTTTTTCTAAAAAAATCGGGGTTTTCTCTGCTTGACCGATTTCATATGTCGGTATAGATATTTCTTCTTCCCATATTTTTACATTATTGCTTAATGTTTCTTGCATGGCAACCTCCTGAATTTTCACTTAATGTTTTGCTATATTAATATTCTATCCCTATTTATAGAAAAAATCATTACTTGAATTTGCGTATTGATTTCAAAAAATTGCTGTTGAAGAAAAGACTTTTTCTTGTTACTATTAATCTATATTATATGAACTGAGGTATATTAATGAAATCCCATGAAAAGCTCGTATCCAACAAATCGGATTATTTTATCTATTCTCCAAGCATCACTGCAACCCAAACATTTTTTTATCCAATCTGTACCGGGCATTTTATCTATGAGCCCGGATATAATTTGTATCGGACTTCTTATGACAGTTTTCTGCTCATGTACATTCATTCGGGAGAACTTATCGTTAATTATTCAGCAGAAAGTAATGTTGCTGTCGCCGGTCACTTTATTTTACTCGATTGCTATCAGCCCCATAGCTACTCTACTAAGATTGGTTGTGAATGTACTTGGATTCATTTTGATGGACCCATGGCCAGAAAATACTACGAATTAATCTCTGAAAACTGTTCACCTATTTTTTTCCTCTTGGAACCTTACAAAATCATAAATCAAATGGATAAAATATATAGCGCTTTTTATGATAAAGAAAAAATCAGAGAACCATTGGTTTCCAAATGGCTCTCTGACATATTAACATCGATATTACTTAAACACTCTCACGTCGTATCTGTCACTCAACGTTCACTGATTGAAGACACCATTGCTTATATTCACGAACACTTCGACACAGCCTTAACAATTGACCATCTTGCAGAAAAGGCTATGCTCAGTCCTTATCATTTCATACGTGTTTTCAAGAAAGAAACCGGCTATACACCTCATGAATATATTATTAATATTCGCATAAATACAGCAAAATATCTTTTAAAATCAACAGAACTACCCGTGAAAAATATTGCTTTTAACATTGGCTTTACAAGTGAAAGTTCCTTTTGCACTCGATTTAAAATGAAAGTAGCTTTGACACCTTTAGAATATAGAAAACAAGAATGTCCTAAATAATTTCATTCATTAGCGCTGCATCTGGATTCAAGTCATTAAACAATTTTTTTCTTAATGTTTTCTTGCTTCCTATAAGTCGGACAGCCATCTGATCAATGGCGATCGTTGAAAGCACGGATTGAATATATCCTTCGATTAGACTATCTAAGGATAATCCAAGGCTATTAAAATCTTTGTTATCCATTAACTTAAGCCGCTTGGTTTCACTGTCCCATCCTTCTTGGGTTCGGACCGATAAGTTCGTTCCAAGGATTTCCCATGAGCTTTCAAATGGCTCTAGGATTTCTTTCAAAGGCTTTTCTGCACGGCGTGCATAGAGAGCCATGGGTTCAAATCCTTCTTCTGTCGCTGCAACCATCATCCGAAGATCTGCTACGTATATTTCACTTTTTTTGTTCGGCATCATACCCACATGATAAAATTTTTGATCTCCATGCATTGTTGACCAATGGTAATTTCCAATCAGACTTTGTACAATAAATTCATCATACTCGTGCTCAATATCCATGAATGCTTTGAGTTCTTGTTGGGATGTTACCGTATACACTCCCTGTCCTGCATTTGAATAAGGGTTCTTAATCACTGCATGACCTCCAAATCGATCAACCCATAAAGGAACTTCTCGTAACTTTACGTCATTAATCGTTTCCGGAGTGTAAACTTTTAGATTAGACATGGAGAGTTGCGCATTAAATAGATCATAGGCCTTTGCCGCCATGTTTTTATTTCTTCCGCCGGCAAGGCATGCAATAACAGGATTATAAATGAGAGTTTTTGTTTTCACCGGAATCCGATTCCACGGTTTTTGTGTTACGTAGCGGAACGCCGCCTTAATATCATGCCATATCCCCTCTTCATCTCTCACTTGCATCACTTCTTCCTGAAAGCGAACCGATGGGTTGGCATCTTCAGTAAAGTACTGAACCAGATATACGTTTTCACGAACTAACTGGGCCAAGACCTTTGCGTACCCGGATGCTTCCATTTCATTTTTATCATAGATTATGGCATAACTTCCCGGAATCGTTCGCTGTCTTTTCACAAAGGGTAAAAACGATTTCTCAATCAGTCGAAGATAACCGCCACGTTCTTCAATATCATCAAGTAAGGGCATGGATTTTTGTCCTGAAGGTGACGAATTGGTTTCGATGACCACCATTTTTTTTGTTCCTTTTTCATTCACTACATGGAATAAATCCGTTCCCGACCATTGTATATGTTTTGGCTTATAGGTTAACCAATACATTAATTCATTTTTATTTACCATAGGATTCAAATGGCAAAAACGATCCACGATACGTTCCTTATCCATATTCAGAAAAGATTTAACGGATTGATGAATCTGAGCATGCAAGACTTTATTGTAATAATGGTCTTCCATATTAAACGTTGAATCATTGATCAGTTGGGCTGGTTTTTCAAGTTCTATTTTCATGATGACTCCTTTTGTAAATAATTAAAAATCACATGTGGAATGTTCACCTGGGAACAGGATTCTAATCCCTTAAACATTGGTGAGGAATTCACTTCACATATTTTAAATCCATCGCCGTCAAAGAGAAGATCAACACCGGCTACATCAAGTCCAAGAACGTCAGCTGCTTTAAGGGCAATTTCTTCAATAATCGGCGTTATCGGATAAGACTCTACACTTCCTCCGGCAGAATAATTGGCACGAAAATCATCTTCTTTGGCTATGCGCATCATACAGCCAACAACACGACCACCTACTACAAATACTCGAAGGTCTCGCCCTTTACTATCGGCTATCATCTCTTGTACAATAATATTCATGTTCACATTTGCCAGCTCAACAATCCGTATCCAATCTTCCATTTGCCTTTGATTATCCAACATAAAGACACCCCGACCAAGAGAACCTGATAATGTCTTGACCACTAAGGGAAAACCAAACTGTTCTTTGATTAAGTCAATATCGACCGGGAATTTCATTAACATTGTCTTTGGAACCGGCAGTTTTTTATAGGCCAATACTTGTTGTGAATACAGCTTATCCTTGACCATCTCTATGGCTATACTCCCATTGATACAAGGTATATTCAGTCGTTCAAATTGACGAATTAGCGCTAATGCAAAATACGTGGTGCCTGACCCCATTCTGGGTATGACAAAATCCGGACGTTCTAAAGGTTTACCATCCAAGAAAATTGAATAGGCTTCATCTTGATTGACAAATATTTCAAAACGTGCCGGACTTAGTACTTCAATCTCAATTCCCATTTTTTCAGCCTCTTCAATAAAGCGATGGGTTTCATAATGGGTTTCATTGAGTTCAAATTGATTTACTTTATAAAGAAGAATACCTTTCATCTTACCTCCGCGTCTTTACGCTATATATAGTGTATTATCATTATAAAGCTTTTTTGCGAAATGGTAAATCACTATCTTATAATCTCTTCAATTATTTTTTCATCACTATAATAAACGGTATCATATATATTCATCGGACGATCAATAATAATGAGTTCTATATTCGTTTCTCTTATAGCCTCCATTTTTTCTAAACATCCGCCATTAATACCACTATCTTTCGTAACTAAATATTTCACCTTATGTTTTTTGATATGTTCAACATTATCTTTTATACTAAATGGTGGATTCAGTGGCAATAAGTTGCTTTCTTTTATGTTAGCTACTTTCGCTACGTCAAGAGATCGTTTAATTGGTAATATTCTAAATATCAGTCGGTCTTTCGAAAGGATTTTGACAATTTCAGGAATGCGATTACTCCCTGTTGTAAATAAAATCTTCCCTGATTTGTTTTTCAAATAGGAACACGCTTCTTGAATTGTTCCAAAATGCAAGCCTTCATCTGCCTTTAAAGCCTTTTTACGTTCAAGACGAAAAAGTCGGATTTTTTGTTTTTTACAGGCTTGTGAAATATGATTACTAATTTCTTCAGCATAAGGATGTGTCGCATCAATGACAGCATCATATGAATTGTCCACAATCAAAGTCCGCATTTGCTCTGTATTGAGGGCTCCAAATCTTTTGGTTAATAATGAATGTTCTATTAATTGATCATTTCCATATTCGGTAAGCGAACTTGCTGTCACACAAATATTTCTTTCCACTAATTTTTGAATAATCGTTCGTCCCTCACTCGTTCCTCCGAAAACCAAAACATGCTTGTCCATCAAGCGTCACCTGTCCGTCGGTATCCTCTTGGTGTTATCATTCGCTTGTTTTTTATATATGTATCTTGATTCCCTACAATGACCATTGTTGACATATCAATATTATGTTTACACATATCGTTGAGATTCGTAAAAATAATTTTTTCATCAATACGTTTTGCATTTTTGACAATACCCACAGGTGTATCCGCTTGCTTATACTCTAATAATATTTCACGTGCCATATCAATAAAATCCGGTCTTCCTTTACTTTTAGGATTATAAATACATGTCACGAAATCCCCCATGCCTGCTGCATGCAAGCGCTTTTTAATCAATTCAAGATCTGTTAACAGATTACTTAAGCTAATGAAAACGCTATCGTGGACAATCGGAGCCCCTAATGATGACGCTGCTGCATGTGCTGAAGATATACCGGGTATAACTTGAACATCAATAGCTATGTCTACTTTCTCTTCTTCTTCTAGAATAATCTCTTGCATAATCCCGGCAATCCCATATATGCCGGCATCACCGCCGCTGACGATAGATACTTCCAGGCCCATACGCGCGTGCTCAAGTGCCATTTTACAACGATCAACTTCATGTTTCATCCCGTTCATAATCACTTTTTGGTCTGTAATGAGTTCTTCTATAAGTTCAACATATTTTTTATATCCGATGATTACCTCTGATTTTTCTATGGCTTTGATTGCCTCAAGACTCATATGTTCTATTTTACCCGGTCCTGTGCTTACAATGTTTAACATAACGCTTCCTCCCATATACTTAATGTAATGCCCTTATACGCCTTTCGCTGCATCAAACAAAGACCCCCTTTTGAAGCTAAAAAACCTGCAGGCATTGAAACACTGCCGACTCCAATGCTTTCTTTAACAAATGCAGATATTGGAAATTGCTCTTCTATCTTTTTTATATCTTCTTGAGAATAAGTGATAAATGGAACATTGAGTTTCCGGCTCAACTGAAGGATTCCGGCTTCATCTTTTTTCAGATCAATGGATGCTATTTTTCCAATTGCACGTTGATCTAAACCACAGTCTTCTAAACATGTTTTCAAGAATGTATTGATTTCTGAAAAGGGTTTGTTTTTTTTACATCCAATTCCAACAACTAGGTTCTGAGGAATTAAGTGTAATTGTGGTAACTCACCTTGTATATCAGAGGCTAATACTTTCTTATGACGATTCGAAATGATTACAAGGCCTTCCGAACGATTCGTCACATGATCCACTTGCTTTAAATCGTGCGTTTCTGGTAATTCCAAAAGCAGTGAGGATTCATTGATAAGTTCAACGCACTTTTTTTCAATAAGCAAAGCGGTTATTATCTTCGCATCTTCAAAATCGTCAATGACAAGCTGATGTTTTTCTGCAAATAAATCCATAGCTGTTGTCTGGAACAAATCAGATGCTGTGGTTATAATTGCTTTAGCATCTAATGTTTCAGCTAATTTAATTGCTAAGGCATTTGCACCTCCCAGATGACCGCTAAGGACCGGAATAACATATTCACCTAAGCTTTGAATGCATATAACCGCAGGATCTATACGTTTATCTTGAATGTAGGGTGCAATACTTCTTACGACGATCCCCATAGCCATGATATATATGAGCGCTGAATAGGCCCTAAAGCTTTTCCCATCCATATCTTTTAAAGACGTTCGTATATCTATGTTTATCCGTCCACGATTCGCTTGCTCAATTTTATGCGCTAATGCAATTGTTGTTGAATTTAATGCAATAATGAGCCATCCTTTATTCTGATCCACTTTCTTTTGCCTTTCTATATTCATGGGTAAACGTTTCATGATACAATAGAGACCGTTCGTATTCTCCATCAATGAATTTTCCCACTAATATTTGTGCCGTCTTTGTAATTTTCGCTTCTTTGACTTTAGTCGCAATATTGTCTAATGTACCGATGACAATTTTTTCATCATTCCATGATGCACGCTGGATGACAGCTACCGGTGTTGCTTTGGGATAACTCGTTAATAATCGCTCTACAACTTCTTCCATCATACCAACACTTAAAAATAAGGCCATACTCGTCTGATGTTTTGCTAATTCTTCCAATTGCTCTTTTTGAGGAACCGGCGTCCGCCCTTCTAATCGTGTCAAAATGAGGGTTTGGCTTACACCGGGTAAAGTGAACTCTTTTTTTATACTTGCTGCTGCTGCTGAAAACGAACTAACCCCCGGTATAAGCTCATAAGATATACCTAGAGCAGATAATGCGTCAAACTGTTCGCGTATTGCACCATAAATGGATGGATCCCCTGTATGCACACGTACAACCCTCTTATTCTTGTTGACGCTTTCTTTAATAACACAGATAACTTCTTCAAGTGTCATCGATGCACTATTATATATGGAAGCTTGAGCTTTACATTCACTAAGAATTTCCGGATTCACCAAGGATCCCGCATAAATAATAACATCTGCAGCATCAATTAATTCTTTTCCTCGAATGGTTAGCAGTTTCGGGTCTCCCGGTCCTGCCCCGATAAAATAAACACTATTTTTCATTTTTTATTCCTTTCAGGATCGTCACTGGGTTTTCAGCAATCATCATATTTAAGCTACCTACATTTTTATTGCGTTGGATTGCTACTTGGACAATTTCTATCTCTGTATAAGCATATTTTTTTAATAATTCCAGTATGCGAGAGGTACTTTCTAATGCAATCGTATTGGCTACGACAATGCCTCCGGCGACTAAGTGGTCATCAATATATTCAAATATTTCTTTGCTTTGTCCAGCGTTTCCGCCAATAAAGATTCGATCAAACATTCTCTTTTTTCCCATCTCCGCCTCTTCATGAAGTAAGATTGTCGGTGCTTGACCTTCTAGAATCTCTATTGACTGAACCTTTAATTTTTTCATATTCTGTGATATTAAGTCAATGGCTTCTTTTTTTTGTTCAACCGAAGTAACCTTTGCCCCAAGCATTGCTGCTTCAATAGAAACAGAGCCTGTTCCTGCACCGATATCCAAGAAGATATTTTCTTTTGATATTGCTAATTTACTTAGTGTTACAGCACGCACTTCCGATTTTGTCATGGGAACGTTTCCACGAATAAATACCTCATCCTTCATACATAATCACCATAACACAAAGGGGATCGATTGCTTTATTTAATGGTTTTGTAATCGATTGCTTTGTGATCCTTTCATCTTCATAAGACAGACATTCTCCAATAGTTACTGTGATATCTTTTAGAAAAAATGGCTCTTCTATGACTTTTATAACTTTTAATAATTCTTTTCGTATGCTTTCAGGCGTGTGAACAGCGTCTGTTAAAATAGCAAAAGACATCCCTTCTAATAATCCCGATACCATATCATTATAAGCAATGCCCTCTCTTCCATGATAACTTGTCCATTTTGAATTTTCATAGCCAGTTTTCATTTTGGAAAACATATATTGCAAACTGGAAATTCCGGGGATAACTTCGATACGTTCTTCGTCAACATGGCGTTTAACGTAGGCCAACAAACTATAAAATCCGGCATCCCCACTGACAATAACCCCAATCATTTTATGGCTATTTTTAATGATATACTTTTTTATCTCATCAAAGTTATTCTTGAGTTCTAAGGTTTGCCTACATTCTTCTCTTACAGAATCAAGATTACGTTTGGCTCCGATAATCATGTCACATTGTTTAATTGTTTCTATTGCCTTCGGTAATATATAGTTTCGATGACCTGGACCAATGCCTATAACATATATCATTTTTTTAACTCCTTAAGCATCTTAAACGCTTTTTCCGTATGTCCTAATTCTCCATGGATTTTTGAAAACATAATACATTCAACCTGTATTTGATGATGCGACCAATTTTCCATAGCTTTTTTGCAGCGGTTTACAATCAATTGGCAAACTCTTTCCCGAAGATCATGACTTAAATCATCTAAATATTCAATAGCTTCATCCGTTGTATTACACCCCAAAAGGCCTTTACTATCTTCTTCAGATATACCAACAGATAAAGCGCTTTGATAAATGGAAACCATCCGGTTATCACCATACTTACTATGGGTGTTATACATTCCATACGCAACTTTTACAATTTTACCTATATGACCGACAAGCAATAGTTGCTCATAATCTAATCTCAGTGCTTCTTCTACCATGGCTCCAATAAAGTTACTCGTTTTTTGCATGTTTCTTTCATGTACATTATATTGCCGTAAAAAGTCTCTCCCAAAATTTCCAAACACAAAAATAAGCTTTTCTATTTCACTTGCCCTTAATATGGACAGCTCTATCTTAAATGTATCTAAAAGTGCTTCTTCGGACATTGGCTCAACAATACCTGTTGTTCCTAAAATGGATATACCACCAAATATTCCAAGTTTTTCATTAAAGGTCCGTTTTGCTATTTCAAGGCCTTCCGGCACGAATATACTTATCGTCACTGATTCTTGATTTGGCAAAACTTTTTTGACTTCACTTCGAATCATTTGCAATGGAACCGGGTTAATGGCGGGTTCTCCAACATCAATGCTCAAGCCTTTTTTTGTTACAATCCCTATACCGACACCTGCTTGAATTCGAATGGATTCTGCCCCTTGATGTCGTCGGGCAATTGCATGAATTTTTATGCCATCTGTAACATCCGGGTCATCGCCTGCATCTTTAATCACATAAGAATGGACCCCATTTTGACATTCTTCATAAAAAACATCAATGGTTATGTTCCATCCTTTTGGTGTATCAATGTCAATCACAGAGACTTTTTTTCCATATAAGGCTAGGACTGCGGCTTTTGCGGCCGCCGTAGCGCAACTTCCGGTTGTATAACCATATCTTAATTTTTTGTTATTTTTTTCAATATAACGCTCCATAATTTACTTTCTTTTTTTTAATTGTGCGACAGTAAAATAAGGGATTTTTTCGTCAAGATAATGAAGATCTTGACTTACAAATTCATTTTCAAATCCAATGTTTGTTAAAAACGAGCCTTCGAATTTATGTTCCAACATAAGTTCTTTGAGCAAATGGGCTCCCGCACTCACTTTCATGACAACAATATTGTCATGTAAACAAAAAGCTTGGCGAATGTTTTTTTCTGAGTCTGTCATATTAACAACTGCTAAAGATTCTTCTCCTAAGCATAGTGGTTGACCAATCATGGCTGCTCCTTGTAAGAAGGAAGCTACTCCCGGAATATATTCAGCCTTTTCATTTAAGTACTGTGTCAGATAGGTGAATGTCGAATATATACTTGGGTCTCCTAGAGTTAAATAGACAACGTTCTTGCCTTTATCTAGGTAGGTATTAATGTGTTTACCATGTTCTTCAAATATTTTTTTAAGGTCATCTGTCACTTTTTTCATAGGGAAATAAAGATACTCTACCTTAGTATGGTCATCTATATAGTCTCTAGCTATTGAAAAGGCCGTACTTTCTCTTGATCCTTCTTTTTTTACAGGTACAAGAATATGATCCGCTTGATTAATACCTTTAACGGCTTTTACTGTCAACAACTCTTTATCTCCAGGTCCTACTCCGATACATATGATTGGCATTGATTTTCCTCCAAATATATTTTCATAAGGGCATTCATAATAGCTACTGCTACTGTTGATCCCCCTTTTCTTCCTAAAACTGTGATATGTGTATGGTCGGATTGATAGAGTCGATCTTTAGATTCTTTTGCACCAACAAACCCTACCGGAACCCCTACAATTAATGCCGGTGATTTTTTATATGTATGGCAAAATTCAAGTAAGGTAAGAAGTGCCGTGGGTGCATTTCCAATGAGAAAAATATGAATATCCTCATCTTTAACTGCTTTTTCCATTGCAACGATTGATCGTGTAACTTCTCTTTTTTTTGCCTCGAGCACGACATCTTTATCATGCACATAGTTGACAACCTTCATACCTAATTTTTCTAGGTTAATCCGATTGACGCCTACGGAGATCATATTGGTATCACAGTATACTTTACACTTTTTTTCAATGGCCCTAAATGCACTTGAAAAGACCTCTCCTTTGAAACGAATCAATGCTTCATATTCAAAATCTGCTGTTGTATGAATCACCCGCTTTACCACCGATAACTCACCGTGTGTAAGTGCTGTAGGGCTTAACATCTCAGATTCAATGATGTTCATACTTCCATTTTCTATTTCTTGAGGCTTTTTTATAAATTCCATATTCTACTCCTCTTTATCTTTGTATATCCGACAACGATCCACAAAATTATTAGCAAACTCTAGGTTCGAGTAAAAATGCATATGTGCATAGCTTGCTACTCCATTTCCCTTAACAAATCCGCATTGCCATTGCTTCACAATCTGTCCTTTTTTTTCTTTATGAAGATGATAAATTATTGCATTTTCAATGTCTGCTTTGGAGCGGTGAAACTCATGGACGTTTATCTGGGCACCCTTTTCTCCAAATATACACTTTTGATTGAGCGTTAGGGTAGCATATCCAAATCGCTGCAAGCTTTTCTGCATGGATGTTTTTCCTTGAAACCAATCAACCATCCGATGTCCATTTCCTTCAAGATCATAGAGTTCTTGGCACAAATACATGAGTCCTCCACATTCCGCATAATAGGGAAGCCCATTTTCCAAAGCTTTTTGAATACATATTTTCATTTTTTCATTTTCAGCGAGTTCTTTTGCAAATATTTCAGGAAAACCGCCTCCAACAATTAATCCATGAATGTTTACAGGTAGTTTTTGATCATGTAATGGACTAAATGGTATCAAGTCTACACCTTGACCTCTCAGATAATCCAAATTATCTTGATAATAAAAATGAAAGGCTTCATCTTTTGCATAGGCTATACGTATGTCGTTGGTTTTTGAAGTAGAAGAATTTATCAATTGCCCTTGGAGAGCTATTTCAGGCGTTTTGGCGAGTTGAAGCAATCGGTCTAAGTCGATTGTTTTTGATGCCATATTGGCCAAGCGTTCAAATATTTCTTCTAATTTATCTAGCTCATCGGTTGGAACTAATCCAAGGTGGCGTTCCTGAATCTCTACTTGCATATCTTTCGTCAGATACCCGATAGGCTCTACATGTGTGTGTAACTCAATAGCTTCTTTTAATATTTGATAATGACCTTCACCACTTACCTTATTACAGATAACTCCAACAATCTTTAGTTGTGGATCGAATAGTTCAAACCCTTTTACAACCGCCGCTATAGAGGCCGCAACTTTACTGCCGTCAACAACCAAAATGACCGGTGTCTTTGTGATTTTTGCAATGGATGCTGTTGTTCCAATATCACTTCCGACTTGGGCTCCGTCAAAAAGGCCCATAACACCTTCAATGACAGCAATATCCTTGTCATACATATTTTTCTCGAATAACATTTCAATGACTTGCTGTGTCATTAGATAGGAATCAAAATTACGACTTTTATTGCCTGTAATCAATGAATGGAACATTGGGTCAATATAATCCGGTCCAACCTTAAAGGGTTGAACTCGCATCGTTTTTGACAAGGCCGCTAAGACAGCCATTGTAACTGTTGTTTTCCCAACACCGCTTTGTGTTCCGGCAATACATATTTTTCTCATTATCAAAACCACTTTCTATTTTGACGGATAATTTCGACTGATATACGAAATTTCTTTGACTCCGTCTCGTCGATTCAGTTCTAGGGCAACAACAAAAAAATATCCCGACAATAAATTCATGAAATCAATTAGTAAATTGTCAACAAAATGATTACTTTCCTTGTAGCGATATAGCATACGCACAAGGCCTTTAGCTTCAGCACGTAAAACATGGGCTAAAGATGCTCTTTTTGAACCACAGGGTAATACAAATCGTTCACAACGACCTTTCGTTTCCTCATTCCAATAATCAACACGATTTTTCAACCATATCACTTCATCTTCTGTTAAGGTTAGCTTGGTACGCAAGGTCGGATTGCTGTGATAAATAAGTTCTTCGACTTTAAGTAGTTCATCTCTAAGTTCAGGCTCATCACATTCTGCGATTAACATTCCTATCATACTTGCAACTTTATCTGTATAAATTTCAAAATCGCAACGTAAATCTTCTGATGCATCCGATAAAAATGGATAGGCTTCGTAAGGACTTTTATAAATAATACTCATGATTCCACCTCTTCTTCTATTTACTAAATTTTTCCCAACGTTTATAAGATTCCACCATATAGCCTACAATATCTATATCATATATATCTTTTAAGAAATCAGATGTAATTAAGTCATCACTATGTCCAATACCTTTGACATGACCTTCTTTCATAAACATTAAGTTGTCTGATAGTTGCATGGCTAAGTTAATATCATGAAAAACACCTATGACTTGGTGGCCATCCTTTTGGGACCATTCTTTTAAATACTTAACTAATCCCACTTGATGTTTCATATCTAAGTGATTGGTTGGCTCATCCAACAAGATTAGACGAGGTTCTTGAACCAAGGTATGTGCTAAAAAAACACGTTGTAATTGTCCTCCTGATAGGCAATCAATCATTTGATCTTTAATGGAAGTTAATTCTACTTCTTCCATGCATTGTTCAACAATCGCATAGTCTCTTTCACCCGGCTTCTTAAACATAGATTTCTTAATATGTTGATAACGCCCCATCATGATTGTATCATAGACGGAATATGGAAAATTCACTCTTGAAATCTGACTCATGACAGCAACGCGCTTGGCGATATCTTTTCGGCGCATATCATGAATTGATTGCCCATCTAATTCAAGATGACCATTTGATGGAATAAGTTTTGCTATTGTTCTTAAAAGTGTTGTTTTTCCACAACTATTAGGACCTAAAATGCACAGGCTTTGACCTTCTGAAAGATTAAAACTAATATCGTGAATAACATCCACTCCATTGTATCCTGCACTTACATTCTCCAGTTTAAGCATTTTTTTTCGTCACGCCCCTTCTATTGAAATACACATAAGCAAAGAAAGGAGCACCGATCAAGGTTGTCACTGCACCAATCGGTAACTCTGAAGGCGATATAATTGTACGTGAAACCAAATCTGCAAGTGCCATAAAGGCTCCCCCAAATAACGCTGACATTGGCACCACAACTCGATGTGACGCGCCATAGATTTTTCGCACCACATGAGGTGCAATTAAGTCAATAAAACCAATTATACCCACAAATGCTACTGCAGTACCGGTAAGTAGCGCTGATGCAGTGATAAGAACAATTTTCATGCGACGCATGTCAATGCCAACGGAGATTGCTTGCTCCTCTCCAAATGTCATAATATCCAGTTCTTGAGCAAAATACATTAAAAATAATATTCCGGGAACAACAATCATCAATAATACAAAAACATGACTCCATTTTATACCAGAAAAGCTTCCCATTTGCCAAAAAATAATCTGTTCCAAATGCTCTTTTGACATCACAATAAGAATCGTTAACAAAGAACTGACAAACAAAGAAAGTACCATACCAATCAAAATAATGGTCTGATTCTCCAAACTTTTATCGAGTTGCATGGCCATTGAAATAGCCAATAAAACCGTTCCAAGCCCAAATACAAATCCGACCATAGGTAAAGAAAAGCGTCCGAGAAAAGGGATTGTCATACCAAAGATAACCATCAGTGCTACACCTAAGGACGCTCCTGAAGACACTCCTAAGGTATAGGAGGACGCTAGCGGATTACGAAGCACCGATTGCATGACAGTTCCGGTCACCGCTAATGCACTACCGACAATAAACGCTGCTATTGTCCTGGGAAGTCGTATTGTCCAAAAAATAGACACAACATTTGCTGAAAGGCTATTCGGAAGATTCACCCCAAAAATTTTCTGCGCAAAAATGCTCAAAATATCTGAAGGATCAATTGAAACGGTTCCTAATCCAGTCGTCACAATCAACACCATCACACATAATAGTACAGTGATCCATATTTTCATTTTTTGTATTTTCATCATAAACCACTTCAATCTTTATATTTTTTGTTTATTCCTTTAATCTAACTCTGCATATTCACTTGGATATACTGTTTTTGCCATTTGTTCAAGTGCTTCAACAATATGATGATTAGACAAGCTACTTTTTCCATTGTCAATATAATAAACCTCTTGATTTTGAATGGCTTTCATATTCTCCCAGCCTTCTCTTGATAATATTTCTCCGACTGAATCTTCAATATAGTTTACACTGGTTAATATTACGTCAGGATCTGCTGATATTGCTGCTTCTTCATTAATAGAAATCCAGCCAGCCTCATTCTCAAACACATTCTTTGCCCCAATAAGTTCAATCATCTCATGCAAAAATGTTTCCTGACCGAAACTATAAATTGTCGGTAAAGCTGCAATTTCAAACATGACTGTTTTTTTCTCTTCAATGGTTACACCTATGGCCGCAATATCATCAATACGCTCCTGCATTGTCTTATTGATTTGAAGGCCTTTCTCATGTTGTCCTAAGCAATCGGCGATAAACTGGTTGTCTGCTTTAACCCCTTCAATGCTTGTACTTGAAGGAATAGTCACAACACAAACACCCATATCAATCAATTGTTGGAATGGATTATCTCCTTTTGCAGAACTCATACCGGATACAAACATAATATCTGGCTCTAATTGAGCAAGCGCCTCAATATCCGGCGTCATCATATCAAACTGAAGTAAATTTTCAACGCCCTCGACATAATTGGGCGATTGGCTATCCACTGCAACTAATACATCCATCAATCCGATTTCATCAATCACTTGAGTAATGGAAGGCGCAAAAGAAATAACACGTTGAATATTTTCCGGGACATCAATTGGGTTGCCTGCTCGGTCAAGAGTCGGTCGACTTACTTCTTCTGTTTCGTTTATCTGTTCAGAATTTGTTTCCATTTGTTCTGCAGAACATGCTGTCAATATTAATGCGAATAAGAGCATCGTTATCATAACTATTTTGCTTAAATGTTTCATGGTCTTGTCCTCTTTCTATACTAATTGATTTTGATTTGTTACATATTCGAAAACTTACTTTTAAATTGTTCTAAATAGTAATGTCTGATTTCTTCAAGTTCTCCAAGTCCAATTGGATGACACGTCACCGAATATTTTGCAGCTTCGAGAGCATTTTTCCATGATTGACCATGGCCCATCATATCATTTATTACATGATCGCCGGCTACAAAAAGAAAAGGGATTAATTCCACTTTATCCACCTGTAGACCACCAAGTTTTTTTATAACTTCTTCCACACCATCTTCAATAGTACCCATAATCAGAGGATACCCTAGATTCATGGCTATTTCTTCCATTTTAGCGTACTGATCATGGGCATCATGATCGGTTCCATGACCTAAAAGTATGTATGTCGTGTTTTTTTGTTCGAATGTATATTGTTTTTTTAATATATACAAGATGTCTTTCATGTCATTTTCATCTGATAACAAAGGATTCCCAAGATATATCGACAGCTTTTTATTTTGTTTGCCCACTTCTTCTATGGCTTCAAGAATTCGGTGATACTCATGCCCCGGTAAAATATGCGTCGGTTGAATATATATGGAATCACACCCTTCTTCTATCATAGCTTGGATTGCTTCCATTGGAGAAAGTATACATTTGTTTTCTTCCTTCATTTTTTCTCTGACATAGCGAGATGTATATGCTTGAATCACGTTGGTTGAATCATATACCTCTCGAAACAATTGATAAAAGGGCTCAATACTTTTTTCTCTAGCCTTTGCTTTAGTGGTGCCGTAACTCGCAATAATTATAGCTTTTTTCAAAACTTTCATCCTTCTTTCTATCTTTTTCCCATTCATGTATCTATTAATTGATGCATTTCATCTACAGTTTTGGGGATTTTTTTTGTTTGATTGATCAGTCCTTTTTTTCTTAGACCCAAATATACTTGATAAAGTATTGGTATTGCTATTCCTGATTTTTTGATAACTTCTGATTTTTGAAACACTTCTTCCGGAGTCCCTTCACAAATAAGCTTACCCTCTTTCATTATGATAAAGTAATCTGCCCACGTCCACATGCGCTCAACATCATGGCTTGAAATAATAACGGTCATTCCTGATTGATGTAATTCTTCTAAATGTTCCATTAGTTTATCCGCATATTGTGGGTCTAGTCCGGATGTGGGTTCATCGAGGACTAAAACTTGGGGTTCCATGGCTAGAGCTCCTGCTAATGCAAGACGTTGTTTTTGTCCAAAGCTCAATTCATAGGATAGTTCCTCCTTCATCGTTGATAAACCCACTGCCGATAAAGCCGCTTTGACACGAATATTCACCTCTTTTTCAGACAAGCCCAAGTTGATTGGGCCGTAAGCCACATCTTCCTGAACAACCCCGGAAAAAATCTGTGATTCAGGATTCTGAAAAACAATACCTATATTTTGCCTTAGTTTCTTAAGGGATTTTCTTCGATATTCAATCGGACTCTCTTGAAAATATATTTTTCCAAAGTCAGGGCGGACCAATCCATTCATCATACACATGGCTGTTGATTTTCCGGCTCCGTTTGCACCCATTAAAGCCACCTTTGCACCTTGTTGAATGACAAATGAAACATCGTCCAAGGCTTTTATGCTTGATTTTTGATAAGAATACGACACATGTTCAAATCGCAGCATCTTATAGTTCCTTTCCATATCCTCTAGACACCATTGATTGATATAATTCTATGCCATGCTCATGTAGTCGTTGAAACAGTCGCGCTCCAAGATATCCTAATGATATATATGTTCTGTAAAGACCACTATATCCTAATCTGGATTTTTGCGCCTGAGAGATCTTATTAAGGATGTCATATCCAATAAAAATCATTGGATATGACAATCGCATAATATCGATAACGACTTGGGGCACTTTAAACTGCTCAAACGTTCTTAATATTTGTGATAAGGGTGCTGTTGCTAAAAATGAAACCACAACAATCATACTCATCATTGCATTAAATCCTGTACGTAATCCTAGCATTAATCCAGGGAGAGTAAAATAAACATGGGCACCTAGTTTTATTTCAAATGCAAAAGACAGAATGTTCATAAAAATAAAACCACTGGGTATCATTAAAAATTTTGCAATCTCTTTTAAATCCGTCTCTCCGATTTTTCGAAGAATGATTAAGAGCATGAGTCCGATGAATCCGTTTAACAAACTATTTCTTCCTATTAATATGACCATCAAAAATATCACCATGAAAATCATTTTGTATCTTCCATCAATATTTTTTAATTGTGAATGATGGGCAATATGGTCTAATCGCATTTTCTCTGTCGTCCTCGATAATAACCGATAAAGTATGTGATAACACCTGCGCCAAAAGCTGCCTGTAAGCTAAACAACAAACTTTCAATTTCACCACTTGGTGGTTCAAAAATACTATTTATCCAAGGTACATAATCCGGATATTCAGCCATTATGGCTTCCTCCGCTAACCCATCAGCACCTTCAAAAGCACTACCAGATCTCAAATATAAAGGTGAAACTACAAGTAAAATCAAAAGAATTAAAAGAATAATTGTTGACGTCTTATTCATCATAATGTTTCCTCCTTGAGTCCATGGTTTCTAGAAGCAAATAGATTTTTGGGCAGATACTTTTCAATTGTATTATAAATCAGCACCGTTAAAATCCCCTCTGAAAGGGCTAGTGGTATTTGCGTTATTGCAAAAATACTCAGATACTCAATTAAAGCACCCATAACACCTGTTTCCAGACTTGGCCAAGCCAAAGCTAGCTGAATCGCCGTAACACAATATGTTGCTAGATTTCCCAACATAGCCGCCATAAATATGGCAACTGCTTTTTTTCCATTAAGTCTCATAGTTAAATGATATACCGCGATAGCCACAAAGGGACCAACAATCGCCATTGAAAACGTATTGGCACCTAATGTAGATAATCCACCATGGGCCAATAAGATTGCCTGAAATAAAAGAACAATCACACCAATGATACTCATGGCCCAAGGTCCTAAAAGTATTGCACCCAATCCTACACCTGTCGGATGGGAACAACTTCCTGTCAAAGAAGGTATCTTTAAGGCTGACAGCATAAAGACATATGCTGTTGCCATGGCAATCAGCACTATATTCTCTCCATTTTGGCGGACAAGCTCTCGAATATGTTTGATGCCGACTAGCAGAAAAGGCAGAGTAATAACTGCCCACAGCAATGCCCATCCCGGTGATAAATAGCCTTCCATAATATGCATTGCAAAAGCCGGTTGCGGGGTTACAAGTAATATCCATACGACTGAAAAAATAATTTTGTTTCCTTGTTTCATAGTCATCCTCCTTGAAATAATTACTCTCAAGTGAGAAAAATTCGACAAAATTTCCTATAGTTGCGCATAAAAAAACTGACGCTATGTAAAAACGTCAGACTTATCTCTAAAGAAAATAATGTCACGTTCTCCATCGCTCGTAGAGGTTTAGTGTAATCATACAGGCAAGTATTCTGACTCTGGTTCATCAGACAATGCGCCTTCCCGAGTTACCAGTGGCATCATGCATTGTCCTCCCCATTACAGCGGCGGGACCGTAGAGGATTTTCACCTCTTTCCAGTTTAATCAATTCAAGTATCTTGAATTGAACCATGTATTTAATGTTATTCTAGCATTCATGTTGACTTACGTCAACTGAATCTATGTTTCATTGTTACATATCGTACATCATTTGTATATACTATTTTGAATCCTGTTTCTTTTGCAATAAATTCCATTGTTCTCTTTGTAAAAAAAGAAATATGACTTCTGTCACGCATATAGTGCCAATTAATAAAGTCCCCGCTTGCTTGGGGATGAAACTGTGTCATTATAGCCAAGACGCCATCCGGTTTAAGTAGTGACTTAAAAAGTTTAAAGTACTCGATAGGATTTCTTAAATGTTCAACCACTTCTGTTGACGTGATTAAATCATATTGTTTTCCTTGATAGACCGGATTGGGCGAATAAAACTTATCATAGATATCCATACTATAGCCATATTCACCTTCCAAGATTTGTGCCAAGACCGGAGATGGTCCACTCCCAAAATCTAAGCCTTCTCTTCCTTTCGGCCCATAATCAACAATTGCACTGTCAATAAAGGTCTTAAAATAGTCAACATATCTTGGATCGTCAATGGAATTATTATGTCCTTCATAGATTTTCAATTCTGCCTCTTTAGATATAATATGTTCTTGAGCTTTAAAAATATAATCACAAGATTGGCACCAATAATAATCAGCAATTTTGGGGTGTCGAAGTAACTGTGTTTCTCCACCACATAACAAACAACTTGGACTCATTTTTCTTCCTTTCATTTATGCATAGTAAGCAATTGAATCTTTTTTATATATAATCGATAATCGATGCATGGCTCGCGTCATAGCCACATAAAACAATTTAACATCAAGAGAATCTTTGTCATAATATTCCTCTAATGTTGTTATGATGACCGCATCAAATTCTAAGCCTTTTGCCAAATGGGCAGGTATAATCAGAATACGGTGATTAAAATGTTTTGATTTTTCATCGATTAAGGCCATATCTAAGGATTGATCAAGCTTGCGTAAATGTTTATAGATGCTTTTTGCTTCTTCTTGCGACTTTGCAATAACAGCCATGGTTGTATAACCTTCTTGCGTCCATTCGGAAATCTCTGCTTCAATCTTTTTAACCACTTCCGCATTGGATTTAAAGTCAATAATCTCCGGTTCTTTTCCATGACGTACCACCGGTTTTGCTTTGAGCAGGTAATCTAAATTCGCGTAATCAATCACTGTATTGGCTGCTTCCATAATCTCAACCGTTGTACGATAGCTTTGCTGTAAGGGTAGATATGTCACTTTGGGTTTAAAGATTTGATGTTGTATATAATCCCAGTTCTCAATCGAACGATACATATGGATCCCTTGAGCTAAATCACCTAAAATCGTAAATCGTTCAGTATCTAACATTTGGCGTAGTACATAAAATTGAAAAGCACTTAAGTCTTGGGCTTCATCAATAACCACCATTTTTATATCCAAATTATTCTTCAAACCGAATAAACGCTCTTTTAAATATGCCAGAGGTGCTAAGTCCTCAACTTCATATTTTTTCTCTATATGATGCTGCTTTTCTTGTTGTGCAATATATTTGGCTAATTCGACAGAAAAATCCACCTCTGCAAAAACACCAATATTTTCTAATAATTCATGGTAAAACGCGAATAAATCTTTTTGATAAAAGGTCGCCATATATTTTTTTACGACCGTTTTTGACATCTTTTGCAATTGATCTAATCGCAACTCACGTTCATCCATCAGTGCAACTAATTTTTGCCGGCGCTCTTCTGTCTCCGCTTCCCTATCACGTATACGGTCAATTTTTTTTGAATAGGTCGCTTCGATCCTTTTTAATATCTCTTTGCTCTTGTTTCGGACATATGTTGTTAAATATTTTTTTATACTTTCTACCCGTTTATATAAAGGTAGATAACCGTATAACTCTTGATATAATGTTTCGATTTCACTTTTTTCCAGCAAACAAAACTCATCCAAAAACAGACCTTTTTGCGGCAAGATTTGTTGTTCAATATCATCCACATATCGATCTAGAAGCTCTTTCATTTTCATAGAATTCTTAAAGGAAGCCGCTTGACTAATCAAGTGCTTTTCTCCATCTGAAACAGCACCTTCATGAGAATGAATTAGGGTATTTAGCTTTTCATTGGAATCAGTAAGTTTGACCTTTTTGCCGATAATTTCATACATTAAATCAATATATGTTGTCTGTACAACCTTATCCGCGCCTAGTTCCGGAAGGACACTGGAAATATAGTCTAAGAACAGTGTGCTCGGTGCAATAATCATGAATTGTTCCGGATAAAATGTCTCCGCATATGTATAGATTAAATAGGCAATGCGATGTAAGGCAATCGTTGTTTTTCCACTTCCTGCAACACCTTGCACAATAAGTGGTTTATCAATGTCTGCCCGAATAATACGATTTTGTTCCGCTTGAATTGTCGAGACAATATCTTTTAACTTTTCACCGGCATGTTGGTCTAAGGATGCCTGTAAAAAGGTATCTGATGTAGAGATATCAACATCCATATACTCAAGTAATTGCCCATCTTCGATCGTATACTGACGTTTTTTTAATAACTCAATCGTATGTTCAGCATCGGCCGCTTCATATTTGGCTTGTCCTAATCGACCATCATAATACACGCTAGCAATCGGCGCCCGCCAGTCAATGACCATGGGTGTCTCCATAGAAGGGTCGAACAAAGAAACTTTTCCAATATAAAGTTCTTCAACATGGTCCTTATTCTCTTGTATGATATCCATTCGTGCAAAATAGGGCTTTTTGCGTGAATGCAATAGTAAGTCAAAGTTTTTTTCTAAGGCATCTAATAATTTTGAATTCAGCATAATATTTGAGTAACTTAAACTACTATCAAGATAGTCTAAGTTAATATAGGCATCTTTGATACTTTCTTTAAACTTTATACGATTTTCCATAACTGTGGCAATCGTTGCCTCTAAATAGGATTTTGTTTCATCTAATCGTTGAATTTCTTTCGTATAATCTGCGTGCTTTTCAATTGACATTCTATGATTCCTTTCCAACGTGGTTCTGTTTAACGTCACTCATTATAACACGCTTTTGTCTTATTGGAAAATTTATTCTGATTCGACTCGACTGGATGGTCGACTAATAACCCTTGCAAGATTTGTGACGCCATGCAAGAAAAAAACAGACGCAATCAGGTAATAGGTATATCTAGGTTGTATCAAAATCAATATACCTACACCAATATAGATTAATGAAATGAATATCAAACTAATTTTTTCTGTTTTACTCATGGTATTTGTCACTTTATCCATACGTTGAACAAAATGTGTATGATCTACAAGGGAATTAAACAAAGGTGTATGGTACTCTTTCTTGAAGACATTTTTTTTGACTTCTCTCCAAAATGATGGAAAAAAAACAATATTTAGAAAAAGGATGCCTAAAAAAATACTCAAAAAGTATGTCAAACTCGAATAATAATTCCCCCATGTTAAAAGTAATCCAATCTCGTCCATAAAAAGACCAAGCCCAAAACCATAAAGCACTGCAATCTTCTTACGGTGGATTCGCTTTGATTCCATCATGGAAAGCCATCCTGCAATTGCAATTAAAAGAATACCAAAATAAAAATGATGAATGTGATGTCCGAATAAGATAATGTTTCTTCCTATATAAATGTTAACGGGTTCAAACATATCTCCATATTTGATGGCATCCGCATATTCATTTTTTGCTGAACCGGCTATAATGACGAGCAGACGAATTCCAATTAAGGAAAACAAATATGATATTGTTATAATAAATGGGATGCTTTGCATTTTCTTATTTTCTCTGATATTAATCACTCCAAATCATGTCAGCAAATATATACCTATAATAAGTATAACATATTCATCAATGTACTTTTTTACAAAAACTTTACATTTTACTGAAAGATTTATTGATTTTCCTTGATAGTATTAAAACAACAGATTATAGAATTTAGGAAGAGAAGGAGTGATATTATGTTACTAATCATACATAAATTGTTATTTATCATGCAGATCATCGTTTTTATCTATGGTATGTATTTATTGACATTAGCATTATTTGGTATTCGTACACGCATGACCGAAACATCCCACGCGCCTAAAAACCGTTTTTCCATATTGATTCCGGCACATAACGAAGAAGCCGTTATTCATAAACTAGTTCAAAATTTAAAGCAGCAAAAATACCCTAAACATCTTTATGATATTTTTGTTATTGCTGATAACTGCTCTGATAACACAGCACAGATTGCTCGCAAAAATAGTGCACGTGTTTTAGAACGATTTAATGACGTTCGTAAAGGAAAAGGTTATGCGCTTGAATGGGCTTTACGTCAATTAAATTTATCCAAAGGCCACTCTCATAAAAATCGGGATTATGATGCGGTTGTTATTATTGACGCTGATAACCTTGTGTCTGATAATTTTCTAGATATCATGAATAATCGATTAATCAACGGTGAGAATGTTATTCAATCATATATTGATTCCAAAAATCCTAGTGATACATGGGTCACCGCTGCTTTTAGCATTATGTTTTGGCTTAACAACCGTTTTACCTTGATGTCCCGTTATAACACAGGATTTTCTGCATTGTTAGCAGGGACAGGCATGTGCATATCTGCCGATGTATTACGGGAAATCGGTTGGGCTACGTCTACATTAACCGAAGATCTTGAGTATTCTACTAAAGCACTTTTGCACAACTATCGGACAACTTATGCCCATGATGCACGTATCTATGATGAAAAACCTTTAAACTTTTTTACTTCTTGTCGTCAACGGTTGCGCTGGGCAAGAGGACAGATTGATGTTGCGATTAAATACTTGCCGAAAATGTTATTTCAAGGTATAAAAGAAATGAGCATCGTAAAAATCGAAAGTGCTCTTAGATTATGTCAACTTTTTATTATTGTTTTTGCAGGGATAATATTAGTAACAAGCTTAGTTCAGCCGCAATGGGTTGCTATTACTTCTATCTATTTACATATGCAATCCCATATACCCTTTTTAGGTTTTACACTTCCCTATATGCCATACATCGTACCTATTATTTTACTTTCACTCGATCATCCACCTTTAAAACCTTTTAGATACTTACTCTTATTCCCTATTTTTGCCTATAGTTGGTATATCATATATTTCTATGCACTATTTACCTACAAAAACAATTCATGGATGCCAACAAAACATACACGTGACTTAGATTTAAATCATGTAAAATCGGAGTTTTATGGACAAGGCTAAGATTCAATGATAAACTTATTTATATATAACCTTACTGCAAAATAGGAGTTTATTATGCCGAAAAACTTATTAATTATAGAAGATGATTTACATGTTGTTGAATTATTAAAAGCATGTCTTATTCCGGAAGGTTTTAATATACATGTTGAGACCAACGGATTAGACGGCTTAAATCATGCATTAACAACACGGTATGATTTAATTATTCTTGACATTATGCTTCCTGACAAGAACGGATGGGATATATGCCGTCAGCTTACCGGTGGCAATAAGACTTGGACGCCAATACTTATGTTAACCGCCAAAGAAAGCGAAAATGATCGAATACTCGGTTTAGAAATGGGCGCTGATGATTATGTAACAAAACCTTTTAGTCCCCGGGAATTAGTCGCAAGAATCAATGCCATTTTCCGTCGCATCGAACAAGAATCTTCACATGAAACCGATCCTTCTACTATCGTAACCATCGATGATTTGACATTGGACGCCAATCGCTTTACCGTCATGTTAAAAGATCAACCCATCATTTTGACTCCAAAGGAATTCGACTTGCTCTATTATATGATTCAACACAAGGGTCAAGTCTTTAGCCGGGAGCAACTTTTACGTCAAATTTGGAATTATGAATTATATAGTTCGACACGCACTGTTGATGAGCACATCAAAAATTTACGCAAAAAATTAGCTGAATATGATTCCGAAACGAAATACCTTCATACTGTTTGGGGAGTCGGATATAAATTCGAGGTGACAATGTAAATGAGAGGACCTAAAAAACTATCCATCAAACTAACGTTGAGTTATCTGATTATAATTTTAATTACACTCATCATCCTATATTTTTCTTTTTTTAATTTAATGGAAAAATATTTTTTTAGTACGGAAGGATTAGAGGTTGCAGCTCATGCACAAAAAATCAGTACTTTAGTTAAAGAGCCCTTACTTGAAAATAATTATCTAGAATTAAGAGAGTTAGTCGAAACTCTATCCTATACTTATGAATCTGAGATATGGCTCATCGATCTTGACGGAAATACAATCGTTGAATCTAGCAATCATCCGGATAGTGTTCACATCTTAGAAGCTTCAGAAATAAACAGTGTCTTAGATGGCAATGTTGTTACAAAACAAATTAGTGGTATCGATTCCCGTAGTTTATCTTACGTTGTTCCTGTTACCAAAAGTGACCGACGTAACGATTCCTTTGGTGAAGAAATCCTTGACAAGGAAACAATCATTGGAGCCGTAGTCATTAACTCACCTCTCGGAAAAATCAATACCATCATGGCGAATATCGTTCGCATTAGTTTTAGCGCTGTAATCATTTCTATTCCAATCGCTTTTTCTGCCGGATTCATTATGTCTAAAATCATATCTCGACCTTTTGAAAAAATGATTAATGTTGCACGGAATATAAGCAGAGGAGACTTTAATCAGCGTGTTGACTATGATAAAAATGATGACGTTTCTGAATTAGTCACCACCTTTAATTATGCAATTTCCAAAATCACTGAAAGTCTTGAAGAAAAAAATCGCTTAGTCCACCTTCAAAATGATCTTCTGTCAAATATTACCCATGAATTTCGTTCACCCTTAACGTCTCTTCGGGGCTTTTTAGAACTATTAATCGACGGAAAAATAAGTAATGAAGCAAAAATAAACTATTATCAAATTATGATGGACGACACTTTGCACCTCAATCGTCTTGTTGGTGACTTACTTGAATTAGCAAGTCTGCAATCCGGTCAAATAAAACTGATTCGGTCCACCGTTCAGCTAGAGCGCTTATTCATATGGCTTTCTGACTATTACCATCTCGATACAAAAGCCCATCAGATTAACCTAGATTTGGTCCAACCTAATCAGCCTATGCTCCCCCTTTATATTGACAAAGATCGAATACACCAAGTTTTAATTAATTTAGTGGACAATGCTATTCGGTACTCTCCTAAAAACGGTACCATTACAGTTTTTACTCGAATTGATAAAAAAAGTAACCATCTTTTCTTCTTTATAAAAGATGAAGGTGTTGGCATTGAATCTGAAGATTTAAAGCATATTTGGGAAAAATTCTACAAAGCAGACGCTGCCCGCACCCGCTCCACGAACGGTTCAGGTATCGGACTTGCTGTCGTCAAGCAAATTATTGATATGCACAATGGTCATGTTTTTGTAAAAAGCATTTTAGGCAAAGGCTCCACATTTGGTTTCAGCCTTCCCATTGTACACGAGTCTTCTGATTAAGAATATAAAACGACCCGATTTCTACCTTGTTCTTTGGCTTCATATAAAGCTTGATCTGCCTGGTCAATAATCTGAAGGACTTCACTGTCATGATTGTCAACAACATAAGCACCAATACTTATGGTTAAAAACCTTTTTTCTCCATCTAGGTTATATTCAAGTTTTAATGTTTCCACACGCTTACGCATATACTCAGCCAGAGCCTTTGCTTTGTCAAGACTTTTTATCTTTGCAATAACAACAAACTCTTCCCCACCAAATCGTCCGACAAAATAATCTTTACAGGGGATTTTTTTGAGTACCTCTGCAACTTTTTTTAAACAAACGTCGCCTTGAATATGTCCCAAAGAATCATTATATGCTTTAAAATAATCAATATCAATCATATAAACAGCAACAAGCTTTGATGTGTTCCCATCATTTCGAACCAAAAATTCAGAATAGTGATGATAAATTCCTCGACGATTATAGGTTTTGGTCAATTCATCCAGCATACTATCCTTCATTAACTTGATATTTTTATTTTTTATCTCTTCTAATTCTTTATTGATGTAAATAACATCTTTACGTAGCTTTCGCGTCACTTCGCGTATTTGTCGATGATCCCTTCTATCCTTGCTATGCTCAAGTTCTAACGATAGGATTTCTAGTTTCTGGGATAGATTTGATGCTTCAATTTCTTTTTCCTTCATTGAAAAAAACTTATAATATTTTAAGGCTTCTTTATATTCATCTGCTTTTTCATAATAATCCGATAAAATTTTGTAGATCAAACTTATTTTTGAATCAAGTTGTAATTCTACTGCATCTTTTAAAGCCTCTTGTAAATAGCCCAATGGATTCTTATCTAGTATCTCGCAAAGTTCTGCTTGATTTATTAACAACTCGATTTTAAAGAATTTATTGTCTATTTCATTATATTTTTCTTGTGCAATGTGGTAGTGCTGCTCGGCCAATTGATATTTTTCTGCTTGAATCATTGCCCGTCCTAGTTTTGTCTCTGTTTCACCAATGAGAATAATATTATTATGTTTTATGGCCAGCTCATGAGATTTTTGGATATGCTCAAGAGATTTTACATAGTTTTTCTTCAAAAAATAAATTTCACCAATATTAAGATAAATCGATGCTGCATTTAATTCTAGTTGCGGATCTTGAATATGTTTCATCGTCATCTCAAGTGCATCCGTATAATAGGTCAAGGCTTTTTCATATTCTTTTGCCTCGCGATAAACTTCGCCTATATTGTTGACGACAGAAGAATACATATTGGGATCATTCACTTCCTTCGATAAGTTTAAAGCGATTGTGAAATTTTCTAGCGCGCTTGCATAATCTCCATAATAGAAATATATAATGCCAATGATATTACGAACTTTCATAATACCAAGCTGATTGTCAATGAATTCAAAAAGATCCAAACTTTTAAGCGCACTTGATAAGCCATTTACATAATCTGACATGACACGGCACGCAAGAGCCATGAAAAAATATGCTTGGGCTTGGTCTGCTTTTGATTTATATGTAATTGCAAGTCTTAAAGCTTTTTCTGCTTTTTCATATGCCAGCTTTGGTTGGCTATGTGCATAAGTTCTAGCTTCTTCGATATAACCGTCTATCTTCTCCATTTTATCGCTTCCTTTACATATAACTAAACTAGCTTAATTATACCATCAATCAGATAATTTGCGTAGATATTACTAAATAAAAATAGGACTATCGACTGAAATTTTAGTCGATAGTCCTATTTTTATTTTTCATCTTCCATTTGCTGACGCATATATTCACCCAGACGTATACTTGACTGAGGATTACCAACGTATAAAAGTCGATCATTAAGTTTAATAGTATCCTTGGGTGAGGGAGATAATATGGTTCGTCCATCCCGACGAATACCAACGACTGTTGCCCCGGTATTTTCCCATATCTTTAATTCTTCAATTGATTTTTCAAATTGTTCACAGTCAAATGCCAAATGATAGTCATGAACGACCACCTGTTCAACATTTTTAAAACGACTTGAATAATCAACAATCGAATTTACCGTATGATTCATTTTCTTCTCAATCGTGTCTCGCTGTGCCAAGAGTTCCATCAGTTCTTCTTTTAATTCGTTAATGCTTGCTCGTATTGTATAGACTTCAATGAATTCTTCAGCTTTTTGGCTAGACGCAACATAAATTCCGGTACCATGTTCTACCGTTACAATATTCATTTCCTCTAAGAGGCCCATTGATTTACGAATCGTTTCCGGAGATACACTATATTCTCCGGCAAACGTCGTTCGCCCACTAATTTTTTGCCCCTCTTTTAGTTCACCTTTCACAATTCGACCGGCTACATCCATAGCTACTCGCATATAAATCGGTTCACTATTCTTTTTTGCCATCTGCGTGCCTCCTCAAAATTCCTAATGAGATAAAGCAGATACAACATCTTCATTACTGATGACACCACGTAAACGTTGTTTTTTATCAATAACAGCAATATCATAATCGCTTTCATTTAATTTAGCAAAGGTATCAAACACAAACGCATTTCGGTTAATTGCCTCGTGATCTTCAATAACAAATGCATCGATAGCTTGACCTGGGTTTTCTTCTAATGTTTTTTGTTCGACATAACCCTCGAGTTCGTTATTAGCATTAACCACATAACAAAAATCTCGGTTCTTGTCTTTGAGCTGTATATTAATCGCATTTGAAGTATCCCCTAAATGCGCTAATACAATAGGTTCACGCATAATGGTTTTTACTTTTAATATTCTGGATTTATCCACATCTTCGATAAAACTTTTCACATAATCATTGGCAGGATTTTCAAAAAATTCATCCGGCTTACCGACTTGCACAAGTTCACCATCTTTTAATAAGGCTACACGATCTCCTAGTTTAAAAGCTTCATTCATATCGTGAGTAATGAAAATAATCGTTTTATCCATATAATCTTCAATGCTTAATAGTTCTTTCTGCATATCTCGGCGAATCAAAGGATCTAGTGCACTAAATGGCTCATCCATTAGCAAAATATCCGGCTCATTTGTTAAGGCTCTTGCAAGTCCAACACGTTGTTTCATTCCTCCGCTAAGTTGGTGGGGATAATACTGTTCCCATCCGTCAAGACCAACAAGTTTAATTGCATCTTGAGCTTTTTCAGCACGAATAGATGGTTCAACATCTTGTACTTCTAATCCATATTCCACATTATCGATAACTGTACGATGACTCAATAATCCAAAATGCTGAAAAACCATGGCTACTTTTTTACGGCGAAGTTCTTGTAATTGCTCTTTATTATAATCACAAATATTTTCTCCGTCAATAAGCAACTCTCCACGGGTCGGTACATTAAGCATATTCATGCATCGTATAAGTGAAGATTTTCCGCTACCGGATAGTCCCACGATAACAAACATCTCGCCTTCTTCTATACTAAGGCTGACATTATTGACACCTACGGCTAATCCTGTTTTTTCGCGAATCTCTTGTATTGATATACCTTCATCAATCATTTTAAGTGCGCGTTCTTTTCTCCTTCCGAAAACTAACGTCAAATTTTTAATTTCTACTTTATTCTTAGCCAGTTTACTCACTACCTTTCTTTAATCGACTTGCCATTCCTTGTAGTAACCTATCCAGTATAATTGCAAGGAATACAATGGCAATTCCGGATTGGAACCCTCGTCCGACTTCTAAACGTCGTATTGCAACGAGTACTTCTTGTCCAATACCTTCTGCGCCGATCATTGACGAGATAACCACCATCGCCATCGCCATCATTGTTGTCTGGTTAACACCGGTCATTATTGAAGCTAATGCTTGCGGAAATTCAATTTTGATTAACATTTGTCGTGCAGTAGAACCAAACGATTTTCCGGCTTCAATGACCTCCTTATCTACATTTGATATTCCAAGATAGGTCAAACGGATTAAAGGTGGTATTGCATAAGTTGTTGTTGCTATTAGAGCTGCTACTTTACCTAGACCGAAAAACATAACGGCAGGTAATAAGTAGACAAAACTTGGCATTGTTTGCATTCCGTCAAGAATGGGTAACATAAGACGTTTAGCCGTTTCTGATTTAGCCATTAATATTCCGGACGGTAACCCGATAAGTACCGACACGATTACTGCTACAATGACAATAACGAGCGTATAAATCATTAGATCCCATAAACCAAATAAACCAATGGTTAAAAGCATAAGGGATAAGACTGTTCCTGTTTTCCAATTATAGAGTTTAACTCCGGCAATAAGAACAGCGATAATCATTAGCCACCATGGAATAATATTCAATCCGGTTTCGACTATATTAAATACCATCAATACAAAACCTTGAATGAGGTCAAATAATATGCCCCAGTTTTGTAGCATCCAATCAACTGCAGCATCAATAGGTTCTGTTATTTCAAAACTTAATTGTTCAGGAAAATCTAACAAATTGTTCACTCCTATTCATTTAAAGCATCAATGATTTTTGTATAAGCTTCTTCACTTACCATTGGCTTCCAGATATCTTCATGTTCCGTCAAGAACCATTTTGCTGCTTCATCCGCTTCAACTTCGTTTTCTTGCATGTATCCAAGTCCTGCGCTTGTAACTGCTGATGATGTTTCATAATTGCTTAGAAAGGTATAAACTTCAGGATGATTTTCTTCAAACTCACTATTTACACATACAGTAACTTTAACTGCAGGGAAAGCACCAATACCTTGTTCAAAATCTTCAGGACTATATTCACTATCTTCGAGTAAAGTCATATCGTAAATTCCCATAATCCATGTTGGTTCCCAGTTATATCCAACCCAAGGTTCTTGCTTTGCATAGGCAGAAGCTAAGGTTGCTGATAATGTTGAATTTGAATCAATGGTTTTAAAATTATAAAATTCATTCAAGCCATACGCTTCCATTTTATTATGAAGCATGGCTGTTGCTGACCATCCTTCAGGTCCTCCGTAGATAATTCCTTCATCCGGATTCTCTGGATTTGGAAATAAATGTGCATAGTCTTTTAAGTCTTGAACGGTTTTAAGATCCGGTGCTAAGGCATTCTCACCTTCAACTAAATACGTCGGGACATAAATTCCTTGTTGATTATCATCAAAATTTACTGCAAGTTCCTCATAATCTCCATTAGCAATGTCATCTTGATAAGATGGTACATTGTCCGACCATAATTCTAACGTTGCATCAATATCATTTGTTTTCATTCCGGAGACCATAACTGCCGTATCTGCGGTAACCACATTCACATTTGTATCATAACCATTTTCAATAATAAATTTTGCGATTTGATCATGGAATGCATTACTATCCCAGTCGCCTTCTCCGATTTTAATCTCTTTTGCTTCTTCGGCACATCCGGATAATGCAAAAACCAACATTAAACTCAGTGCTACTCCAATAATTTTTTTCATAATTCCTCCTTGTGACAACTTTATATATTTTCCAAGTTGTTTCTTGGTGACAATCCTATTCTACACACATGTTGTCACTTTAGCAAGGGAAAACCGCAATTTTGTTACATCTGCCTATTTAAAGATTTTTTTTGTGAATATATTATAGTATTATTATTTTTTCTTAGAAAATTTATACATTTCATCCAATTTCGCTCGATAAAGCTCTAACAAAACGATTGTTTATTCGATAAAAACATGCTATATTTCATGATAGATAACATCTACGGAGGAATTACAATGGAAAAAAACCGACAATTAATTTTAAAAGGAAGTTTAGTCCGAGCTATTTTGACTCTTGCTATTCCGATTATGTTGAATAATCTGATTCAATCATTATATAATCTTGGCGACGCATTTTGGGTATCACGAATTGGTGATGTTCAGGTTGCCGCTGTCAACTTTGTATGGCCGGTTTCATTTTTCACAATTTCTTTCGCAACCGGTATTGCTGTCGCCGGAGCTGCTATGATTTCTCAATATATCGGTGCTGATCAAATTTCAGATGCCAATGATACGGCGCAACAACTCTACATATTTGCACTTTTCTTTGGAATCATTGCTTGTGCTTTTGGAATGATTTTTACACCTTCCATTGTTAAATTAATGGGTGCGAAAGATCTATTACTCTCAGAAAGCATCCTATATTTACGCATTATATTTATCCAAGTCCCTTTTTTATTTATGATGAATATTTTTCTAGCCATAAATCAAGCCCAAGGCGATACCATCACACCGCTTATATTAAATGCCTCTAGTGCAATACTAAATATTTTACTTGACCCAATATTTATCTTCGTATTTAATATGGGAATAAGCGGTGCAGCTTGGGCTACTGTCTTATCTATGGTCCCTCTATCACTATTTGGCATATATCGTTTATCAAGAGGCCTTAACTATATCAAAATCACTCCCTACGATTTAAAGTTTAATCTTCAAAAAATGAAGATGTTGATTCGTATCGGTATCCCTTCATCGCTTGGAAGTAGTGGTGTAGCTTTTGGTTTTATCATTCTTTTCGGATTCGTTGTTCAATATGGGGATGCTGCTGTTGCAGCACTTGGTATCGGTAATCGGTTGAATTCACTTGCATTTATGCCGGCTATCGGCGTCGGTGCCGCCTTAACAACGATAACCGGACAAAACCTAGGTGCAAACCAAGTCGAACGTGTTGCAAAAGCTTATCGTATATCCATCTTGCTTGCCCTTATTTTCCTAGTAATGACCTCTTCCATTTTATGGTTTTTCGCCCCTAACCTAGTATCTATATTCTCAAGTACTGACGAAGTTATTCAACACGGAACTTTTTACTTACGCGCTCTTGCCATGACTACATGGAGTATTTCGTTCTTCAATTGTGCACTCGGTTTATTAAATGGATCCGGACATACGCTACATGCCATGTTTTTAGATGCAAGCCGACTTTGGCTTATACGCATTCCTTTAATCTTTATTCTTGGAAACTTGACATCTCTTGGCGCTACTGCCGTTTGGTATGCAATTAGTATAAGTAACCTTGTCGCTGCAACTGTCGCAATTATTCTTATATTCACCGGCGTATGGAAAAAAACCAAAGTCAGGGATTTACATATTTTAAAATAACTTTTTTTTATGATATACTTATAATGATGGTAACTATAATATATATTATGAAATGGAGGTATTTTTTATGACGTATGTACAAAATTTACTCAACTCTTTTTTTAACTCAATTCCTTCTGTTATTTCAGCAATCTTGATTTTGATTTTAGCCTTTTTGGTTGCTTTTATTGCAAAAGTAATGACAACTTCTGGGCTAAAAAAATTCAAAGCTGACAAATATACAGATAAACTTGGATTGGCTGATGAAAAAACCGGTAGTTCAATTGAATTTATTGGAAAACTCGTTTTCTTTATAGTTTTCTTGTTATTTTTACCCGGTGCACTCGACCGTTTAGGTATGCAAAATGTTTCTCGACCAATTTCTGAACTTGTATCTACTTTTTTAAATTTTATTCCTAATCTTCTTGTTGCTGTTATTATACTTGTTATTGGTTTTTTTATTGCAAACATTATACGTCAATTATTAAAACCAATATTAGTACGTTTACGCGTCGACAAGCTTCAAGAAAAAGCCGGTATCGAAGCAAACGAATCAACAACAATATCCTCTGTATTATCTTATGTTGTATATATTCTTATCCTGATTCCTGTGATTATTGCTGCTTTACAAGCACTGCGAATTACTGCTATCTCAGAACCGGCGATTATGATGCTCAATAAAATTCTTTTATTCTTACCAAATATTTTTGTAGCCATTGGAATTCTTATTGTCGGAATTTTTATTAGCCGAATCGCTGCAAATCTATTAATTGCTTTGCTTGCAGGTGTTGGTGCAGATACACTTCTAAAAAAAATCGCACCAAAAGCAGATGCGAATAATATACCTTCGCTTTCGAAGATTATCGGAGAATCCGTTCGTTATATCATTATTCTCTTATTTGTCGTTGAAGCCATTAACGTTCTTCAACTTGATGTACTGCAATTTGTAGGTGCTGCTATTATTGCCTATTTACCATTTGCAATTAGTGCACTCATTATTATCGGACTTGCACTCTTATTAGCAACATGGGTAGAATCATTGATTCGCAAGAATTTTCCAAAGGCTAACCTATCCATTATGGCTACCAAAACTTCTATTATGGTTTTAGCTACTTTTATGGTTTTTAATCAATTAGGTATCGCTCAAACCATTGTAAACACTTTATTTATTATTGTCTTGAGCGCAATAGCTATTGCCTTTGCCATATCATTTGGTGTTGGCGGACGTCAATTTGCTGCCAATATGCTTAAAAAAGCAGAGTCTAAACTTGACAAAGAAACATCGGATACGCCTCTTAAGTAAGTAAAGCAAAAGCCTTGCGATAACATGTTTTTTGTTATCGCAAGGCTTTTTAATATTATAATTTACAAAACTTTTATGACGTCAAACCAGAAAATCACATTTTGTTCTTCATTATAGCATCCATATGCTTGTCCTGAAATCCTTTGTATTGCTCGAACAATAGATAGGCCTAAACCATAGCTACTCCTATCTGTGCCTCTTGCTTCATCCGCTTTATAAAAACCATCCCAAATATAATCTATGATTTTTTGTGGGATGGGTCGTCCTGAATTAATGACTGAAATTCGATATATATCTCCTTTCTCTTCCATTCGAATAGTAATATTTTTGGGATAACTGCAATATTTTCCTGCGTTCGACAAGTAATTTGCTAATATCTGTTCAAATCGGATAGGATCAACATTTCCAATCCCATCAATTAAATCAAGGGAAATATTTAGTTGTCTTTCATCAATGAATCCATAATATTTTTCTATAAATTTCTCAATTGCCTTTTTTAAAGATATGTTTTCATAATAAAAATCCATATAGCCACTTTCAATTCGAGAAAGTTCTAGTATTTCATTTAATAATCGTTTCATTTTTGTTGATTCTTCAGCTATATACTTAATATACTTATGCTCTTGATCTCGGTCTTTAACAAATCCTTGTGCAATTTCGTCTGCATAGCCTTTAATTAATGCAAGAGGTGTTCTGAGCTCATGAGACGCATTTGAAATAAACTTTCTCTGTGATTCGACATCTTTTTCGAGTTGTATGTTTTGTTTTTGTAATTTATTCAATGCGACTTTTAACTTGATTGCCAACTGATGAATATCTGTACTTAAATTTTCCAACTCATCACCTGTTTCAATAATTAACTCGTGGTCAAAATTCAGTTTGGAAAGTTCCCCTACATGTATTTGCATCATTCGAATAGGCCGAGTAAATCGTTTGGAAAGTTGCGTTACCATAAGCCCGGCAATCATTAGAAAAAGAAAGGTTACACTTACAAGCAGAATATTGGCTTGGCGAACACTGTTTAAGATGGGTTCAATTCCTTGAGTTAAATAAATGGTCGTATCTTCATCAATGTCCATCTTTGCAATAAAAAGATGCGTTCCTTCTTTTTCATCATAAAGTGTTCCCAATTGAGTAGTCTGATTAATCCACGACCAATCTTTTACAAGATGCGTCGGAATTAAAGGTTTTTTCAACTCTGGCCGATCACTACGGTCAAATTCATTCGGTCCACGAATTCCAATCTCTCGTGAAGAAGAATAAACGATTTCCCCAAACTGCTCTACTGTAATATCATAACTATGACCGGGATCTAAGTCTCCAATTTCGCTTTTCCATTCATCATCTAAGTAATCAATTACACTTAATAATTCCATCCCTTCTATCATATCCGTTTTTACTGAATGATAATATAGCGGTTTTAACAACAATGAATTCGCCAACAGAAGAACAACTGAAAAACTTAGCATAAATCCCATGACTTGAATTGTTAAGCGTTTTGAAATTGTCTTATTCTTCATAATTCACCTCAAAACGATAACCATATCCACGTACCGTCTGTAGATAATCACCATGGCTTCCTAGTTGTTTTCGTAAACGATTAACGTGCGTATCGACGGTACTTTCTGAACCTAAGTAATCATATCCCCAAACTTTTTCAAGTATTTGATCTCGACTAAGAGAAATTCCATGGTTCGTTGCGAGATAGACAAGCAGGTCAAATTCTTTACGTTTTAAATCTGTTCGATTTCCTTGGAGGATAAGACTTCTTCCTTTTATATCAATGATCACCTCTCCAAACACAAGACTATTCTCATCTTTAGAGGACTTTTTCTCTTGCCCTACACGTCTTAAAACCGTTTCAATTCGTGCTGCCAAAACCATTGGGGTAAAAGGTTTGATTATATAATCATCCGCCCCATTTTCCAAACCCGCGACTTGATCATATTCTTCACCTCTTGCCGTAAGCATAATAATGGGACAAGGCGAAAAGTCCCGGATACGTTTGCACGCCGTGAATCCATCCATTAAAGGCATCATAACATCTAGTAATATCAAATCCGGCTCCATAACTTTAGTCATTGTAATCGCTTCTTCACCATTTGTGGCTTCAATGACTTGATATCTTCTATTTTCAAGAATCATCCGAATCATTTCAAGTAATCTAGGATCATCATCAACAATTAGAATTGTAATTTTCTTCATACATTTTTCCTTCCAAACACACTATTCCATAGGTAAATCCATTGATGGCTCAGGCATCTCTCCTTTTGGACGTTGAGGCATCTCACCATCAGTCCTCGCAGGGCGTTCTCCTTTCTGCATACCTCCGTCTCTCACCCCCCCAAATCCTCCTGTTGCTCCATATGATTTAATTATATCTGTTAACTCAATCGTTGAATATCGTTCATTATTAATGTATATATTATATGATGCCCCTATCACTAAATCAAGCGAAGAATAGATTACACTTGTAAAAGATTTCTCCGGAACTATATCTAATAAGATATCTTCCCGGTCATTTGTTATGCGGATATTCGTCCCATCATTCATTGTATTGTCAAACACTACCAGCAATGAATTTATAGTGGATATCTGACTAGGTGTTTGTAACATTCCACTACTACCAGTTGCAACTAAAACTCCACCTGTCATTTCAAAGGTACCGTCATAATCTATACTACCATCACCATTACTTATAGGTCCACTGATAATTAAAGTACCTCCTGTCATCCAAATATTTCCATTCGAGTCAAGCCCATCTCCGTAACTATTAATGGTTAATATACCACCATGAATATGAATACCAAAATCATAGCTTCCGCCTTCCATCATACTACCTCGCCCAACTGTTTCCGTAGTTCCATCTGTAGCATTTACTCCATCATCACTTGCGTTTATGATCACTTCACCATCATTGATAATAATATCTTTGGCTTCAAGTCCTTCATATGAATTTTCTACCGTAATAATACCTCCATCAATCTGAATGAGATTGTCCGCATGTATTCCATCATCTTCTGTTGTCAATACAATGTTACCGGAACGGATAATAACAGTATCATTACTATGAAGGCTATCATCAATACTATCGACTAGAATCGTAGCTGAGTTTATGTCAACCAAAATATCTGATTGAATTCCTTTTTTTTCTGCTTGGATATCAAGTATTGCACCGGATATATAAACCAAATCATTGCCTTTGAGACCATTTCTTGCTGTATCAATATTCAATGTTACATCGTAAATAATTAGGTCGTCTTTACTTAAGATTGCAGTTTTGTCGTTAGTTGTAATACTTAACTCACCTGTACCATTAATAACTAAATCTTCTTTAGAGTAAATGGCTCCGTTCGTTCTTTCTATCCCTAAGTCTTCTGACTCTTCTTCTAGGTAAACAGATGTATCTTCAATCCTATTATTCGTGTCTTGTAATACAGTAATCATAGCTTCATCTGCCTGTTGGATATAAATTGGCGCATCAGAATTATTTATTAAATTTACACCGGCTAATATTAGCTGAACTTGTCCTTCTTCTTCTGTATTAACACGAATCTGTCCATTATAATCTCCTACAAGTTTATATGATCCTATTCCAGTTATTTCAATGGAATTTTCATCAACCAAGACTTGATCACTATCTGTTGATGCTGAATTACCATCTAATGAAATTATTACACTATCTTCCACACTTTCATCTAGATAATTATGAGTTGCTTCATATACTTGTATTATCTCGTTTGTCTGGCTTGAATCACTCGCCTGACTTGAATCACACGCTGATAAAATCCCTACACTTATTATAAAACTAATTAGTTTGCTTATTTTTTTTTTCATATAAATTCTCCTCCTATGCCGCATAATCGCCATCATAACTTAACATGGCCACATTAATCACATTCTCTATTTGGTCGATTGCATTTACTAAGTTACTTTTATCGGATTTTGTTCTAATCTCAATTGTCAACTCATACTGAGATGGAACTTTCGTTTTTGATTTTATCTTGTACTGGTTTAAGGAAATATCTAATTCCTGAAAAATCTCTTTTTCTGCTTCGCCATCTGAATATGCTATTATTAATAAATATGGTTCTAGTCGAATATCCATATTGTTGAAAAGCAAAAGTACTAAGGTTATAAATCCAAATGAAATAAGTGCTAAAATATACAATCCTGCGCCGGTAATAATACCGGTTCCAATTGCCCAAAACATATAAACAACATCAATCGGATCTTTTATCGACGTTCTAAACCGGACAATCGAAAGTGCTCCAACCATACCTAATGATAAAACAATATTATTCGTGACTCCAATAATAATCATTGCTGAAATCATACTTAATACGACAAGTGATACATTAAATGTTTTTGAGTACATTACACCTTGAAACGTTTTTTTATAGACATAAAATATACCGACTCCAATAAGAATAGCAACTATAAATGAGATACACATTTCCAATAAAGATAAAGCGCCTGTTGTTTGTTCAATAAAATCATTTTTAAATATATCATTAATCGTCATTTTATTATTTCTCCTTTTCTAATATTGCATGCTTCGACATAATGTATATTTAGACACACTTTGTCTCTTGGCAACATTTTGCTGTACAAGATTTTTAATATGCATGGGTAAAAATCCAGTATATTTCACTTCAAGAACAACTTGATTGGGTCCTAAAGCCGGTACATATAAATTATTACTATCAAACAAGTCTTGTCCGTGGGTCGAATGCCTCACGTTATGATCGAAAGTCACTCGGATATCCCCATAATTATATACAAATGTCTGCCGGTCATAATCAACAATGACTTTGGGGGTTAGTTTTCTTCGAACTCCATCAAGACAGAATTCTTGTATGAGATCTTGGTCAGAACTCGTTTTTAATTTTTCATACTTTCCATTAATAATCATCTGATACTGCTCCAATGTTAACTTTGCTGATACTTTGAATCCAACTTGATTATGTTTCACCTTTTTTTCCAACTGTATATGTTTTTGACCACCATTATAAATACGTATACGGTATTTTTTGCGTTTCATTTGTCCAATAATATTATCGCCAAGTGCACTATTTGAATAATCATCAAAGTATAAACTGGTCACTTGGTAAAAACCCTGATCATCTGAATTTTGATCGAATGGGCATACATGGTGTATTCGTCGACTCATTACTTGTGCAGTGTTTGAATCAATAATATATTTCAATTCATTTCTATACATATGTTTTCCTCCATCTCTTGATATACCTATAGTATATTAGTGAATTAACCTTAACTTAACATATTTATGAACAAAATATGAACATAAATCTATGTACAATAAAAAAGGAGCAACAATGATTCTTGTCACTCCTATTGCTAGATCATTTTTTAATGATGCACATCAAATTTCAATTCGCTTAAACATTAAACACATCGACTTGATCTGTTAGATTGCTCGCAGATGCAGATATATTAGCTCCATATTTTGTAACCTTTTCAATGCCATTCATCTGTTCTTGTAATGACGCAGTTACTTCTTCCGTTGATGCGGAATTTTCTTGAGCAATGGCCGTCAAATTATGTAAGGTATCAATCAGTACGTCCTTCATTTGATCAATTTGTTCTTCTGATATATTTAAGTCGTTAATAGCTGTTTCCGTTTCTTTAATCGCTTCTGATATATCTTGAAACTTCTCTCGGCTCTTCGTAACCATTGTTGATTGCTTGTTTGCTATGGTATACACTTCATTCATCATTTTAACCACATCATTAGAATTCGTCTGCAAACCATTAACAATGCCTTCGATCTCTTTTGTTGAATCCGTTGATTGTTCTGCCAACTTTCGTATTTCGTCAGCTACCACTGCAAATCCGCGTCCCATTTCTCCCGCTCTTGCCGCTTCGATTGCTGCGTTTAATGCAAGTAAGTTTGTTTGATCTGCAATATTGGCAATGACATTACTGGCTTCACTAATTGATTTTGCACTTTCATTTGTTTTTGTGATAATCGAATTAACTTCATGGATAGCTTTCATATTCTCTTCATTGGTATTTGTTAAATTATCAATAGATACGAGGCCTTCTTGTACATGATTATTCACTCGCTCAGATGATGCATTTAATCGACTCAAGTATGTTTTGTTTTGTTCAATCGTTTCACCTAGTTTACTCACTTCTTGAGCACCATCTTCTGTATTTTTCGCTTGATCAACTGCACCTTGTGCTATGCTTTCTACTGCCTTCGATATATTTTCCGAGGTAATGCGTACTTGTTCTAAATCATCATGTAATTCACTGGTAGTATGATCTGTTGTCTTTGCACTCGATTGTATTTGATGAATCAAATCATTTAAGCGCTCAATCGTTTTGTTTGTGGCATAGGACAAGTCACCAAATTCATCTTTTCTTTGCTTAGGCAACTGCATAGTTAATTCGCCCTCGCTTATGCGACCAAGAATATCAATATATTCTTTTAATGGCTTAATCACCATATGCTGCAAAAAGAAAACAACAATAATATTAATGACTAGAATGTTGATTAGCGTGTTGATATAAACACCTAAATTACCGGCATCGAGTCCTATACGACGAACACCTTCATTAATCATTGATGAAACGGGTGCACTTACTAAAAAAGTCATTGTAATAACCACAATAATCTTAGATCGTATTTTTTTGAAAAAATTCATAAATATAATATTATTCAACATTGTCTTCATTTTCATTCTCCTTTGTAAATATCGTTGCCTACTAGTATACCTTAATTATAGGATAAAAACAAATACATTGACATCAAAATAGGATTCTGTTATGATATATTTAATAACATATGTAACATATATAAATAATATGTTACATGACAAGGAGGAATTATATGAACACTACTTTAGCAATTATTATTAATGTGGTTGTTATGCTTTTATTGGTATTGGGATTGTATCAAATGCAAAAACGCCACCTCTCTTTTACAAAGCGTGTTTTCTTAGGATTAGTTCTTGGTATTGTGTTTGGTGCAATCCTTCAATTAATCTATGGAAATAGTTCAGATGTCGTACAGGAATCAAATACATGGTTTGGAATCATTGGAACCGGATATGTTCGATTACTACGTATGATCGTTATTCCACTCATCTTCGTTTCAATCATTAATGCCATCATTTCTCAAGATTCTAAAAACTTAGGTAAAATGGCATCCTTGATTATTGCCATACTACTGATTACCACAGCTATATCTGCATTTGTCGGGGCAACAACTGCAAGTGTTTTTGATCTTTCTTCAGAAGGATTAGTATCTGGCGATGCTGAGATTCAAGCTGGCGAGCGTTTAGAATCACGACTCGATGATTTTCAAGCAAAACCCATTCAACAACAATTGATTGAAATCATTCCCTTAAATCCAGTTTATGCAATGTCCGGTCAAGAGAGTTCATCTACACTTTCAACTGTTTTAATTGCTGCACTTCTAGCGATTGCCGTCATTGGCCTCAAGCGAAAGAAACCTGAATCTGCTGCATTTTTTGTCGATTTGATTCGTTCATTGCATGATGTCGTTATGCGGTTAGTTACGCTAATTCTTCGACTAACACCTTATGGTGTTCTGGCTTTAATGACACGAATGGTATCAACAAGTAATTTCAGTGAAATCTTAAGACTGTTTAATTTTGTGCTTGCATCCTACGTTGCACTTGTGATTATGTTTGTGATTCACTTAATTATACTAATTTTTGTAAAGTTGAATCCATTAACCTATCTAAAGAAAATAGCACCGGTACTATCCTTTGCTTTCACATCACGAAGCAGTGCCGGTACTCTACCACTTAATGTAGAAACTCAAATCGATGATCTCGGTGTTTCAGAAGGGCATGCCAACCTATCTGCTTCTCTAGGAACAAGCATCGGTCAAAATGGATGTGCAGGAATCTATCCGGCTATGCTTGCTGTAATGATTGCACCAAGTGTTGGTATAAATCCACTCGAGCCCGGATTTTTAATTAAACTCATCATTATAACCGCTCTTGCTTCATTTGGAATTGCCGGCGTTGGTGGTGGTGCAACATTCGCCGCATTAACAGTATTGTCTGCATTAGGACTTCCTGTTGCTTTAGTTGGTTTACTTATTGCCATCGAGCCACTCATTGATATGGGACGTACTGCATTAAATGTCAGCGGATCTGTTGTATCCGGTCTTGTATCAGGACGCATGATGGATAAAGTCGATTTATCGATATATAATGGTGAAGGAAAAAAAGCTGAAAGTTTCTAACTCACTATTGAGATTTCAAAAAACGCAATCAGAATTATTGATTGCGTTTTTTTTTGGTAGTTGACCTATGATTTTATTGGTATACGACACTTTACTCTTCCTGTATAGTATAAATCATATAAGATACTATAAGTACATTAAGGAGGCACTATGGACTATTCAAAAAAACTATGGTTTAACCAAGAGGCAAATCGTTTCGTTGAAGCTTTACCACTCGGCAACGGAAAACTGGGTGCTATGGATTATGGCAATGGACTTTTTTCCTTGAATGAAAAAACACTTTGGTCCGGCTATCCCAAAGATGATTTCGGCATTATGGATAGGGACGCATTAAAAAAATCCAGAAGGCTTATAAAAGAAGGCCACATTGAAGATGCAGAAAAAATCATTCAAGCAGACTTACAGGGAGATTACAAATCAACCTATCTTCCTTTGGGTCAACTCCAGTTACTTTTTGACCAAAAACCCTTTCCGTGTTCTTATCGTGAACTCGATTTAGAATCAGGATGTACTTTGAACCTGGGTTCTGGCGAGAAACTCTTTAGCTATATCAGTCATGCACAAAACATTGGCATTATTAAATATACCGGAAAGAAAAAAATCACTGTAAATTGGCTTCCATTCATGGAACACGGAAGCTTTAGATCTACTGAAAATCATTATTTTTACCACCTACAATGCCCAAGTAAAGTGCCTTCATATGAAGAAGGTCATCTCCCTATAGAATATAACCATAATCAATCAACGGTTAAAGCTGTTCTTGTTGTCGAAAAACGCGTAACTGATGACGGTCTTGTTTTCTTATGGACTATTTTAACAAATTATATGGAGGGTGGAAAAGTAAATGGATTATCCTTTAATCAATTAAGAGCACATGCTCTCGATCATTTATCCAAGATCAACTCTTTGGAAGACATCGCCGAGGAACATCGCAATCATATGCAAGCACTGTTTTCACGGAGCACTTTGTCTCTCCCTCATAACCCAAACAGTGCCATTCCAACCGATCAGCGCCGTATAGCTTATCGAACGGACCCGACAGACGGAAGTCTTATCAGTTTATACTATCATTATGGTCGTTATCTCCTCTATTCCAGTTCATGGAAGACATCCCTTCCTTCAAATCTTCAAGGACTCTGGAATGAAGAACTTCGGGCACCTTGGTGCAGCAATTATACAACAAATATTAATTTGGAAATGAATTATTGGCCTGCTAAGACCAGTCGTATTCATGAAAGCTATAAAAGTCTTGAACATTTTTTAGTCACCCTATCAACTAAATCAACTAATCATGGACTTGTTTTTCACCATAACCTCGATACCTGGTTCACTTGCTCTCCGGTTCACGGCTCTCCAAGTTGGGCCTTTTGGCCCATGGCTCCTGTATGGCTCAGCTTTCATCTGCTTGACCACCTTGAAGAAGGGAAAGCAAAAAACCAGTTATCTATTTTTGATTATTTAGACCAAGTAGCTCTTTTCTTAGAGGGGTGGCTCTTTCAGGGTGATGACGGATATTACCATACCTGTCCTTCAACCTCCCCTGAAAATCAATATGTCTTAAAAAATGGATATATTGCTTCGGTTAGCGATACGACCACAATGGATCAAATGCTTATACGCTCTTTTTGCCAGAAATATCAACAATTTAGGTCTGATTCGTCTTTTGCAAATAGTCTAAGTGAAAAAGTGAAGCAACTTCCTCCCATACCCATTCATCCTGAGGGTTACTTACAAGAATGGCAAGAACCTGTCCTTGAAAATGACATCGGCCACAGACATGTATCCCATCTTGTCGGTTTTTTCCCGGATGATTTTGCCTTTTCATTGGGCCCAGACTACGTCGAAGCCGGAAAAAAAGCCTTGCACCGGCGAGTTGCTGATGGAGGCGACTTTACCAGCTGGCATTGTACATGGATTATCAACCTATTTGCTCGCTTTCAAGAGGCAAGCTATGTTCGCAAATATTTAGATATTATGATTGGAGAGCTTACCTGTCCCAATCTCTTCTCTTCACATCGGCGAAAAATGGACGGCGACGAGCTTTTTCAAATTGACGGCAACTTTGGGGGTACACGGGCAATCACTGAGATGTTTATACATGAAATCAATGGTCATCTTCATATTCTACCGGTGGGTGATCTTGGTTTTGGTGAAGGCAGGCTCGATAGTATTGCACTAAAAAAAGGACATCTTGTGTCCTTGGTTTGGAATAAAACGATTGAGGTTACCATCCAACCCGCAAAGAGCCAAGCAATCACCATTACATATCAAAAGCAAACCAAAAACATTGACTTAACTGTTGACCAAGAAATAAGGGTAACTTTCATATAAAAAAGAGGCATAGCCTCTTTTTTATATGATCATCTTTATATCTCTTGAAGAAAAGCCAAAATGAAATTTTAGTTTTTGACTTAAATGTGCTATGTCTTTTTTATCAATTGTTATCGTAACTGACTCTTCTGATTTTGCTGCAACAAATACTTTTTTGAAGCCTTTAAGTTCTCTTATAGGACGCTTGCCTTTGGGTTCTTCATCTTCAACATAAACTTGAATAACTTCTTTCCCGTCAACTACACTGGTGTTTTTTAAGGTCATAGTAAAGGTAAAGGTTTCTTCATTTTCTGTCTTTTCAATGTCAGACAAGGCAAATTGACTATAATTTAATCCATGCCCAAAGACATATAAGGGTTCAATCTGTTCATAATCAAAGTAACGATATCCCACAAATACACCTTCATGATAGTGGACCGTTTCATCACCCGGAAACTCACCTAGGCGTTCAGACGGGTAATCAATTAATGCTTTTGCCATCGTAAAGGGCAGTTTTCCTGATGGATTCACCTTGCCAAAAATTACATTTGCAAGAGCTGTGCCACCTTCCATTCCATTATACCATGTATGAATAAGTGCTTTAGAATAGGTTTTTGCAATTGTTAAATCCACTGCTGAACCACTCATATTAACCACAAGGAGATTGGAGTTTACTGCATGTAACTCTTGAATTAAGCGATCTTGTCCAAAGGGAAGTTGATAAGATTGACGGTCTTTGCCCTCTGTATCAAAATCATGGTTTAATCCTCCGACAAAGATGACCAAGTCATTTTGACTGGCCATACGAAGTGCTGTCATGCGAAGATTTGATTGCTGATCTTGAGTAACATCAGCTTCACAACTATATCCTTGTACATATGTGATTTGATGGTTACCCCCTAAATAGTGATGTATACCCGCTAATGGTGTTTTTTCATATAAGGCTTTAATCTCAGCACTTCCTCCACCTAAGCTATGTTGACGGTTTGCATTATCACCAATCACTGCAATACGCTGATAATCATCTGGGTTAAGTGGCAAGAAATTCGCCTTGTTTTCTAATAAAACAATGGATTCCTCAGCTGTTATCAAGGTATTTGTTTGATGTTCATAGCTATTATAGTTTCCTTTTTTTCTAGGACCTTCAAGCATATGAATATGCTCCATAAGGTGAAGAATTCGTTCCACTTTTTCATCAACGAGGGCTTCATCAATGATTCCATCCATCACTTTTTGATAAAGTGAGTCTGCGTAGTAGTAGGAATCGAAGTCATCCGTCACACTCATTTCAATATCTAGCCCTGCTTCCATGGCTTGGTCTGTTGAATGACATGCCCCCCAATCAGAAATCACAATGCCATCATATCCCCAACGGCCTCTTAAGATATCTTGTAATAAGAATGTACTTTCACATGCATAATCTCCACGAAATTTATTATAGGCGCCCATAAAGGTATATGCATCCCCTTCATCAACACAGGCTTTGAATCCGGGCAAATAGATTTCTTCTAAAGCTTGATCATCGACTTCCACATTGACTTCTAGACGATTAGTCTCTTGGTTATTGAGAGCAAAGTGTTTCACGCAAGCTGCTACATCATTTTCTTGAATACCCCGGACAATTGGTGGGGCCATTTTCGTTATTAGAAAAGGATCTTCACTCATATATTCAAAGTTACGTCCGCAAAAAGGATGTCGTATGATATTAATTCCCGGTGCCAAAATAACATCTTTTCCTCTTCCTCTTGTCTCTGCGCCTAAATCTTGTCCAAATATATATGCAAGTTCCGGATTCCATGTTGCTGCTAATGCCGTATTGGATGGAAAGTAGGTTACATAATCACTTGACAAGCCCTTGGCAATCCATGAGGCTTTGGGAAAATCGTGGCGAACCCCCATGGGTCCATCCGACATTTTTAATGGTGGAATGCCTAATCGCTTTACACCTTTGGTTTGAAAAAAACCATCGCCATGAAGTAATCCGATTTTTTCTTCTAAGGTCATTTGTTCAATTAACTTCATAATATCTCCTTTTTCTCTTTTTTCTTATTCTATCAAAAATAAAACAATAACTCTACCCAAAAAAGTCTAGAAATAAATGCAATATAGGTATAATATATCTGGTGGTTATATGACCAATTGTATGCTATCATAATTTTCAAAGATACTATCATTCGAAAGGAGTCCTTATGCTAAAGCGACAACTATACATTGTCTACATTATTTCGATTTTTATTCCGATTCTATTGATTGGTTCTTATCTTGTCTATAATAACTACTCTATGCTTTATGATCATCACGAATCTATGCTCGTATCCGATAATCTTCGTGTACGTAGTATTGTCTTTGAAACAACAACCTCAATCACGAATATTTGTGATGCCATTGCAGAAAGCAAAGAACTTAGGACTTTGCTTCAAACGAATTATTCATCCGAAAATGAGGCTATAAATGTATTAGAGGCTTCAGAAGTCATAAGTTCACACTATAGACGCCACACGGATATTGCCTCTATTACACTATATACGGAAAATCCGGCATTAACTTCATATGAACATATTGTTGCCATTGACGAACACAATCGTGAATGGTTCAATGAAAAAACACGTTCTGTCGGCTATTTTTGGTCGGTTGATCATGTCACTAATAACTTTGGTGTTGAACATGATGAACTACAGCTCACTCACAAAATAAACGTTCCGGGAAGTTCATATAATGCACTTCTTACTATAAACGTCAGTAATAATTATCTTAAAAATCGTGTTGTTAACAATGATCTTGATGTCGATATTACGACCAATGATTCGCCTGTTTTTTTTAGTTCTTGGGGACAGACCGGAAAGATTCCGGATGTTCTCGATTATCAAAAGGAAGATTTTTTTTCTTACTCGGGTATTACGAATTATTTCGGTCACAATCTTCTTATGGAAGCATCAACCTATAAACCCATAAAATCCAATGATCGTATTTATCTGTTTTCAACCGATCCTCAAGCATTAAATGCTATTCGTCACCTTGTTTTAAATGCTAGCCTTATTGTGTTGATTAGTTTACTCATTCCACTTATTCTCATTATCAAATACACGAAACAACTGATAACGCGAGTCGACACACTACGTCGCGAAATGCATCGCGTCACCGGAGGTGATTATAATATTATTGAAACCTTTAAAGGCAATGACGAACTTGCCGAACTCTTTTCGGACCTAAAAATCATGATTACTTCAATTAACGAACGCGACCAAGCCATTTTTGATGGTCAAATAAAACATCAACAGCTAATAAATCATCAGCAAAAAATGGAAATGGAAATTTTATCGAGTAAAATCAACCCACATTTTTTATATAACACATTGGAAACCATTCGCATGAAAGCGTTTAATGTAGATGACTTGGAAGTTGCAAATGCAATCAAATTATTAGGACGTTACATGCGATACAATCTTGAAAGCACCGGAGAGCAAACCACCTTGCAAGAAGAATTAAATTATATCGAAATCTATTTAAAAATTCAAAAATTACGGTTCACTTCAAGAATTAACTACAAAATCATCATTGATGATGCCATCCATCTTTCCCAAATAAACATTATGCCACTGCTGATTCAACCTATTGTTGAAAACGCTATACTCCATGGTCATGAAGAAACACTTGAAGACGGACTTATTGAAATTAAAGTTTTAGATTATAATACAAATGTACTCATTCAAGTTATTGATAACGGAAGCGGCATGGATGAAGATACACTCGATCGATTAAAGACAACATTAAGTAGTAATATAAGGCCCCTTAAAAGCAGCTTTGGTTTATATAATATTCAAAAACGGATTCAATTATCCTATGGCGATGACCATGGGCTCGATATTAAATCCACATTAGGCCAAGGTACCTTGATTCAGTTTATGGTTCCAAAATCATAAAGGAGGACGTGACATGTTAACCGTATATATTGCAGATGATGAAGAAGTTGTTCGTAACGGACTGAAAAAAATTATCAATTGGCAAGAATTAGGCTTTGAAATCTGTGGTGAAGCCGGTAATGGTCTCACTGCATATAATGAAATCCGTGAAAAAAACCCGGATCTCATCTTGCTCGATATCCGTATGCCCAAACTACAAGGTCTAGACTTAGCTTATCAACTAAGAGAAGAAGGCATTACAGGGCGAATAATAATACTCAGCGGCTATTCTGAATTTAAATATGCCCAAGACGCTATTAAATGTGACGTTGATTTTTACTTAACCAAACCGATTGATGAGGAAGAACTCTTTGCTGCTGTTGAGCACATACGTTCCATTGTTCAAAAGAAAAAACTCCATAATGAACATTTGAATTATTACCAGGAAAAAGCAAAGTATAAGATATTAGAAGACATGATTCACGAAGAACGCTTGAATCTAGCAAGCATTAGTTATTCACTCGGCGAATTAAATCTAGATGCTGATTTTTATCAAGTCCTTTTGCTACATGGTAACACGTCTTACAAGCATTTATGTCAGAAACTGAATGTTCCTCTTGAAACAAATCAAATAGAACGTTTAAAAAAAGATGATCAAGACGTCCTTTTATTAAAAGGCGAATTAATCATCCGTCGTTTGCAACAATTAGCTCAAGAAGAAAATTCATCGTCAAACCAATACTACTTCATTGCTGTTGGTGGTGTTGTGTCGGGAATCAACGATATTTACTATTCCTATCACGAAGCACTTGCTGTTATGGAGCGTTACTTTTTCTTTGATAATTACAAGTGCATTGCAACAAAAGACGATCTCCCCACCGGAGATCAATTTACCGAAAAACTGACAATTAAAGATTCCAAAAAATTTGGACAGCACATCTATGATGAAATTAAAATGCATCACCTAAAAGAAAGCATTTTTCTTATTCAAAATTTGCACAAACAACTCACCTATGCCAAGAATAGTGCCGAATCGATAAAAAGCTTTCTTGCCGGTATGTATCTATATATTTTAAATGAATTCAAAAAAGATTATCCTCACTATCATGAAGAAGTGCTTACCAATGCAGAAATCATTCAGTGGATACATGAACGTGCCTATCTACAGGAAATCATTGAATTCATCGAAAAAAAAGTACATACCATGATTGAATGTATTACTACAAATCAATCCGAAAATATAATTGATGAAATTACAGAGTATATTGAACGGCATTATGCTCAAGATATTAAGCTCAAATCATTAGCTCCCAAGTTTGGTTATAACAGCTCTTATTTAGGCAAAATTTTCTCTAAACAACGCGGAAAAAGCTTCAATGATTATTTACACTACATTCGTACCCAAAAAGCAAAAGCGCTCTTAGAAAAAAACGAATATAAAGTATATGAAGTCGCTGAAATTGTCGGTTATAAAAACGTTGATTATTTCCACCTAAAGTTTAAAAGCTTTGTCGGCGTAACCCCTAATGAATATCGAAGCACTTTATAATTTTAAATACTTTTACTTCTTCAGGCCCCATTGATATCCTAATACAGGTCCCTCTTTTTTCCGCTTGTCCGGTAATACTTTGATGGCTTATTAAATCTTCGATTTTTTCACATCCTTCATTGATCATAACCGTTACTTGCGTGGTACAATTATTAAAAGAGGCTATTGAAAAGGTATTATTATCGTAAATAATCAAACCGACTTTTGCAGAAGCTTCTTTTATATAGATCGGAAAGTAGTCTGAACAAACTAAGAATCTTAGTTTGTTTAAAATCGGTTCAGGTAATGCATATAAGTCACTGTAATTATCAGGTATATTTATTATATAAATTTTGCCTTCACCATACTTGGAAACAGACAAGAAGGACGTACCGAACCAATTGGAAATCCCACTAATTTCATCCCATACATCATTTGTCATGAGTTGCATTTTAGACAAGGTTATCGGATGTAATGTTTTATATCCAACAGGCTCCCATCCAATCATTAACTCATCGATATGTATCTTATCTTGAGTCAAATGTATCTCCATAATATCTGATAAATTTCGTTTTTCTAGTATTGATATTAATCCGCTCGTAATTATTAAATGGTTTCCATTAATAAGATGCTGTTTCATTTTATCGATAAGCAAATCATCCTCTGCTGCTGATTGGTTCAAAAAAACAAGCCTTTCATTTCCCGGAAAGTCGGGCACCATTTCCATAGGTAGGCCAATTGTACCCATGTATTGATGCAAGAAATCTTCTCCCTTGGAATGATATGGCTTATATGCTTTTATGCCTATAGGTCTTCCTAAATTTGGCAATACTGACTTTATTGTATCTATAGACTCACCTGCAATTTTGATCATATTTTCGTCTGAATCTTCATCTAATCTGTCTATAAGTGCATGATAGGCAAAGAGAGTAATTTCCTTAGCCTTAGCTAATAAGGTTAATAGGATTTGTTGTGTATATCGCTCTACCGTCTTTGACCCAAAGGGATCAACCCATCCACCGCCATTTCCACTCGGTTTTATGTTTTCATAATATCTTACAATTCCATAACTTTGATAGGGCTGTAAATGTTGGTTATTAAGATGCGGATCTCGCGTTTCTGTTCCTGTGTAAATAAAATCATAGATGGGTGGCTGGTCTTTTAGATTAAATCCGGATTCCGGAAAATGTTCATACCAATTAGGATATTTTATACCAATGCTTACTTGTGGATTAACTTTTTTGGCTACATTTAGCACCAAGGTTTTTGAGGCTTCAAGCATTTGTTCCAGTCGAAATTCACTCCAAGACCGATTACCTTTTTCTGAAATACACCGAGTACATTTGCAATTAGTAAAAAAGAAATCATCAAAAAGAATTTCATCAAAAATGCCAGCCGTTTTTTCAACAAAACTTTGTATTCTCTCCCTATGATCCGGATTTGAATAACAATATGTTTTGAAATCATCCATTTCATCCACAGTTACTGTAATACCTCCGGATACACTGATCCCTTTTTCTTCTAAGTACTCTTTAATATTAACTAAAACATTATCCTCGACAAGGACCATATCTCGATGCGTTTCCAGATAAGCTTTATTAAATTTAATGAAATGGTCTAATCGTTCAAAGTTATGATAAAATTCCTTTAGATTATCTCCTATTTTTTCAAGATCTAATGCTCGAACATAAAGGGCAACTTTTGGTATCTCTCTCATTTTTCCTCCATTCTATTCCCAAATTATATATTGAGAAAACAAGCGGAAAAGTAATGACTCTTTCCGCTTGTTTTTATTTATTCTGTTTTTATTTATCTAGCTTCTGCTCTTGCTGCTTCTTGTTCTTTGGCTACTTCCATGTCAAATTCCAATACGGTATTATAACCAATTTCATTCACTGTGTTTTGCATATCTTCAAGAATCGCATCAAAATCTGCATCATCATTTGCATAAATCATCTTCCATGAATTCTCAACAATGATTGATCGACATTGTGCTCTTAATGTGCTGATTTCTGAAGGTTCTGCAGGTGCTATATAATCCGTTCCGGGAGCAACAACATATTGATCATCTTTTTCAAGATACTCTATTGTTGACAATGCGCCCATTTCTTCTTGCCAGGATACATCGAGTGGTGTCGAATTCAATTCAATCACTGACTCCCATTGTGTATAATCATAAGGGAAATCATAACCTTCAACAGTGTCAATGGGAAGAACTGTTGTAAAGTTTAATTGACTGATTCCATCTTTCCATGAACCGCCACCCCACTCTTGTGGCATTGTTGCATCACCATTGAGAAGTGCTTCTTTTCCAAATGCAGTTAATTGTGGCGAATTATCCACAAGTTCCCACGTTAAACCTTCCGGTCCACATGTTCCTGCTGTTTGTGCTGTACTCATCATAATTCCTTCAGGCGAATATAGCCAGTCAAGAAAATCAACCATACGTTCAGGGTCTTGAGCTTTTGATCCAACGCCTACAACATACTTTGCACCACTTGGTGTTGCACCATATGAAAATATGTTTAGATCTTCTATTGGAGCAATCATAAATCCTTTTCCAGCTTCTTTGTTTGCAGTTGTGTTATATGCTGCTTGTCCTAACCAAGGCCATGGCGAAAACAAAATAGCTCCGTCAACATATTTATTATATAATGTGTCATAGTTTTGTGTTGTACTTTCAGGGTCTAATATTCCCATTTGATTCGCTTCATAATAAAACTTCAACGCACGAACATATTCTGAGTCACTCTCAATAATACTTTGAAAATCTGTTCCGTCTGCTTTTGCTAAGACAAAACCTAGCTCATCATATCCATAAAAACAGGTTGGTTGCTTAGCTAATGTCATCATATTACCATCCCAGTCGCCAAATAATGACAGGGCATAGGTTTTACTTCCTGAATCTGATGTCGGATAGGTATCTTGCATCTGCTTAAGTACGGGGAGTAAATCTTCTAATGTTGACATTTTCGGTGAACCGATCTCTGTATAATAATCCCAACGAAGATAAGGGCCAAATGTTAAATCTAATCCTTCAGATGGTGTTGTCGCCGGTTCATTTGAAACACTTGAGGGGATTGCAAAGATACTCGTTGGTGGAGAATCAATCGTTGTGCGAATCATATCCAAAGCCGCTTCATATTGCATAATGTGGGGCATGCGGTCCGAATATTCTTGCAAATCAAGCATAAGTTCAGCTCTAACCGTATCCGCAAGCCGACCGTTCTCAGCACCAATCATGACGATATCTCCAAGATTTCCCGCAGCAGATCGTGTCTGAAACAAGGTATCTCCACCACCTGCTACATTGGGTGCAATAATGTTTAATTCCATATTAAATTTTTCTTTGACAATTTCTCCAAACCACCCAGACTGAATTCCTTGATAGTTTGCCTGTGAAGAAAACACATCTACCGTAATGAATTCATCATAAGGGCTTTTGTTTTGTTCTCTCGAATCATTAGCCTCTTTATTGGATGAAGACTCACTTGATCCTTCATTCGTCCCCGCATTATCTCCGCAAGCACTTAAAAGTGACAGGCTTAAAATAAAAATCAACATAAAACTCAATAACTGTTTAAAACTTTTTTTCATTTGTAACTCCTCCTTAAATTATAATAGCATATATGACATTGGAAATCATTCCATAACGTCCATTTATTAACCTTTGACCGAACCGATCATAATACCTTTCACAAAATATCTTTGGAATATGGGATAAATAAATAAAATGGGTAATACAACAATGACGGAAATCGTCATACGTACTGATGTCGGTGTTTGCTGCATTGCTATTGCTTGCATATTTTGTCCACTTGCGCCACTGTTTTTCATGAGCATTGCCAAAGAATTTGCTTGATTCAAATAAGTATATAGTAAGTACTGGAGTGAATATAATTTTTGGTCTGTCACGAAAACAAGTGTATCTTGAAATGAATTCCATTGACCAACCGCTGAAAAAATAGCAATGGTTGCAAGGATCGGTTTTGAAATCGGAAAGATTACTTTCCAAAATATTGTTAAAATCCCTGCTCCATCAATTTCTGCCGCTTCTTGAAGGGAGGGTGAAATGGATTCTACATATGTTTTTACAAGAATAATATTAAAGGGTTGTACAATCAGCGGAATAATATAGACCCAGAATGTATTGGTTAATTGAAGATTACGCATAATAAGATATATAGGTATCAACCCCGCATTAAAGTACATGGTGACAACAATAAAACGATACCAAAATTTTCGCCCCCACATTTTTTTCTGAGTAAACATGAATCCTAAATATCCGGAAGCAATCGTCGTCAACAAGGTTCCTAATGCAGTTCTAGCAACAGAAATAAAAGCTGCACGACCTAATCCACTTAACTGTATTATTTGTTTATAATTTTCAAAATGTATCTCTTTTGGTAACCACATAATGGATCCATTGGCCGACAAATGATTTGCACTGATGGAATTAATAATTAAATAGTAAAATGGATAGACACATATAAAGGTAAACACTGTAAATCCTAAATAGTTGATAATATTAAACACGACACTACTCATACTGTATTTTTCTTTTCCGATTCTAATCTCTCGCTCCATAGCTGCCTCCTAAATAATTGACTCGTCACGAACTTTTTTTGACAACCCATTTACTGATACTAATAACGTCACACTAATCAATGATTTTAGAACACTAATTGCTGTTGCTAAAGGAATACTATTACTTGTTCCAATCCCTAAGTTATATACATATAAATCTAAAACCTGAATCTGCTCTTTGTTAAATGCATTTTGAAAAACAAAATATTGATCCATTCCATTGTTCAAAAAGTTAGCTATACTTAACATCAGTAGGACAAAATACGTCGGGACCATGGCAGGTAAGGTAATGTGACGCATGAGATGAAAGCGGTTAGCCCCATCCACTTTAGCAGCTTCGTAAAGTTCTTGGTCCGTTCCGGCAATCGCTGCTAGATATAAGATTGCCCCCCAACCTAATCCCTTCCATGTTGACCATAATAACATTTTCAAATAGGTGTGATCACCACTATCTAAGATTTTAATGGGTTGATCTACAATACCTAAATCAACAAGTACTGAATTTACCATTCCTGAATTTGAGAATAAGGCAAACGCAACAGCATATACGAGGACCCAACTAATAAAATTAGGTAGCGTCGTCAACGTCTGAACAATGCGCTTAAACTTACTCGCCTTAATTTCATTAAGAAAAATCGCAAAAATCAAGGGTAAACCGGATGTTAAAATCATTAACGAACTCATTGTAAAGGTATTCTTAAGCACTTGTAACAATTGTTTGATTTGTCCGGTGTTAGAAAAAAGGTATTTGAACCATTTAAGACCTACAAATTCGGATTGAGACAGTTTTAATGGCGGTCTATAATCATATAAAGAATATATCCAACCATACAGTGGATAATATGCAAATAATAATACCAAAATCAGAAAAGGTGCAATCATAAGAAAATATTTAAAGCCTTGCGCCTTTTTTTTTGCTGCTAGACGTTTTTGAGAATCCATTGTTTCCCTCCTTGGTGTTCTTTCTATTATGTAATTATTCTAGCAATTACGGACTATTTGTAGTACCTATTAAATTAAAGAACCAATACACAAAAAAAGAGATGCAAAACTGCAATCTCTAATTTGTTGGGTAATTTTCAATCTGTCCCTTTCTAATATTTGTATTCTGTCACTTTTAAAGAAGACACTTTTGTTTTATAATAAAGGCAAGATACTTAATAAACTAATATGTGTTTACAAAAAAGGAGATATCTATGAATTCTCAACGAACCATTACGACTAAATCTATTATAATTGCCGCTTTATTTATTGCCATTGTTTTTGTCGCAACGTATGCTGTACAGATTCCTTTACCGGGAATTGCAACTGGTGGACTGATCCATTTAGGTAATGTCGCTTTATTTACCATCGCTGTGATTTTTGGGAAACGCTATGGCGCGATTTCCGGCGCCTTTGGAATGGCACTTTTTGATATACTATCCCCTTGGATCATTTGGGCCCCCGGAACCTTTGTTATTCGAGGTATTATGGGATATATGGTTGGTTCAATCGCAAAAGGTGGACGCCAACAGTCTATTAGCCCCTTACGTTTAATGCTTGCCATGATTCTACCCAGTTTATGGATGATTGCAGGATACTTTGGATACAATCTACTTCTTTATCAAAATATTCCTGCAGCTATCGCCTCCTTACCCGGTGACATAACTCAAGCTGTTGCCGGAATCGCCATTGCAACACCCGTTATACTCCTCATCGAAAAATCAGGCACCTCAAATCGCTTAGCCCTATTAGCCGCAGAAAGGTAGGAACTTGATATGAAAGAAAAACTCATTATGACCCCTGGTCCAACTGCTATTCCATCTGACGTTCTTGCAAAAATGTCGAATTCCTTTATGCATCCAAGCATCGAGCATGAATTTCTAGAAATTTATAAGCAAACCACACAGCGTCTTCAACAAATTATGCATACGGAGGAAGATGTTCTTATTTTAAATGGTGAAGGAATCCTTGGACTCGAAGCCGCATGTGCTTCGCTCATTGAACCTAACGATTCCGTTTTGGTCATCTCAAACGGAATCTTTGGTGCTGGCTTTGCTGATTTTGCTACAATGTATGGGGGAAAAGTCACCCTTTATGAAGTTAATGATAGGGAGCCCATAGATATCCATGCTTTGAAAAACTTTTTAGACCACAATCATGATTTTGCTGTCGCCACCATGGTCCATTGCGAAACTCCTTCCGGTTTGGTCAATCCTATTGATGAGATTTGTTCTTTACTCAAATCCTATGGTATTGTTACCATTGTCGATTCTGTTTCAGCTATTGGTGGTATTGAAGTTTATGCTGACAAGTGGCAAATCGATATATTACTCGGGGGCTCGCAAAAATGCTTATCCGCTCCGAGTGGACTTACTTTTTTAAGCATTAGCAAGGCAGCTAAAGAAAAAATACAAAAAAGAAATCATCCCATCATCGGCTTTTATGCAAACCTAACGATTTGGGATGATTGGTATGAAAAGAAAAAATTTCCCTATACACAGCCGGTCAATGAAATAAATGCCCTTAATGAGGCTGCAAAACGTATCCTTGAAGATCCGGATGTGTATGAACGCCATCGCCGAGAAGCGAAAAAAGTACGAACAGCACTTTCTCAACTTAAGCTTGAACTCTATCCAAAATCCGGCTTTTCAGATACAGTTACAGCCTTCATAGTGCCCGATGGTTATGATGACACCACCCTTCGTCAGTATCTACTGGACGAAGAAGGTATTATGCTTGCCGGTTCTTTAGGATACTTGCAGGGCAAGGTCATTCGCATCGGACACATGGGCTATCACTGCTATGCGGACAAAGTAGATCGTGTGATCGAAGCACTTTCCCATTATTTAAAAGCAAGGATAAATTCGTAACGGTGATTTTTTTCGGTACTGATTTGATATTGTTTTTTAGGTTGTGCTCCCCAACTGTCATCACCGGCAATACCGCGTTGATATCCATTAATTCGAACGACCGTTTTTGTAGGATCAGGCATAAGGTGGGGATGTGTATAGGTCTCAATTTCATATGGGGTAAATCCTAATGCTGTCACTTCAACCGGTACTGAAGCCATAATCTGTAATCCATGTAGATTTTTTTTATCGATGACTTCCATATAACGGACATCGGTTTTATTTCCACATTCTTGTGGTCGAATATATGGAACCCATTCGTCTTTGACTGTCGATTCAAAAAAGCCAATATAGGCGCTTTCTTTACGATCAGAATAGTTGGAATGGGGTCCTCTTCCATACCATTTTAAAGAATCAAACTCTGCGTTCATTTGAATCATCATTCCATATGCCGGTATCTGAGGTAAGCGACGTGACGGTTTAATATCCATAGTAATCTTAACCCGTCCTTCAACATCGATTAAGTAAGTCATGGCTACAAAGCTTTCATCATTCACTGGCAATTGATATAATGTTTTGACTTGAATATAACTGACTTCATTAATATCAACAGAAGCAAATTCAAAGTCACTTAATTGCATTTGATTTGGCATATCTCTCCAGATACCACACTCTTCTAACATATGATTTCCGAGATCATTATCTGTTAAGGCTCTCCAAAAACAAGGCATGATTGCATCGACCAACATATTTTCCTGATGAACGCTATATTGTTCGATCCAGCCAGTCTCTTTATTGAAGTTTATTTTAAAACCATCTCCGGATATAGCAAATGTAGCATCGAATTCTTCCATGATAATATAGGGATAATCATTGGCCACTTTTGATAAGCTAGCAAATCGTCCTTCTAAGCTATCCGGTAAATTTTTCGCTGTATAAGGTAATGTCAGCTGTGAGAATCCAAGCACATATCCTTTGGGTGCATAATTTGTCTCTTCAGCCAAGGCATAGGACACATTTAATTGATAAAAACCAACACCGTCAAAAAGGTTTTTATTCAGCTCTGAAAGAACCACTTCACGAGACTCTCCTGCCGGTACATGTGTATCTATAGCACCTGATGCAATAGGCTTACCATCTTTTTCAATTGTATAGTCTATGTCAAAATAATCGGAATCTAAAAATAGATTTCTGTTTTCTATTTGAATACGTCCTTCTTTTAGATCAATGGGTGTCACTTCCATGGTTTGATAACATTTTTTCACTTCAAGGAGTTTCGGTGTCACGGTACGGTCCGCAAGAACAAGTCCATTACCACAGAAAAAATTATCATTAGGAGACTCTCCAAAATCGCCACCATATGCATAGAATTTCTGACCATTGTCTTCTTTTAATATAGCTTGATCAATCCAATCCCAAATAAATCCACCTAAAAGTGCATCATATTTTCTAAACAATTCTAAGTATAAATGCAGACCTCCACAGCTTGTTCCCATGGCATGGCTATACTCGCACAATAAAATAGGCTTTTGTGGATTGTATTTTGCATAGTTTTCTAACATTTCCGGTGTCGTATACATCTGGCTTTCGATATCTGTAACATAATCAAACTTTCGATCATGAAATGTACCTTCATAATGAATTGTGCGGGAGGAATCGATTGCTAGAATGGCATGACGCATATGGGCAAAATTCAGACCACCATAGGATTCATTACCAAGGGACCACATAATAATTGATGGATGATTACGGTCACGTTTAACCATAGAAACAGCACGGTCAACAACGGCATCTTTCCATTCGCTCTTACTTCCGGGAATTGCACTTTCTTGAAGTGTTTGAACCTCTTGATATTTCCATGTTCCATGAGTCTCTAGATTGGTTTCATCAATAACATAGAGGCCTAACTCATCACATAAATCATAGAAAAACGGATGATTTGGATAATGCGACGTTCGAACAGCATTAATATTATGCTGTTTCATAAGAATAAGATCTTTACGAATATCGTCAAGTTCAATGGCTCGACCTTTTTCCGGATGAAATTCATGACGATTAGTTCCTAGGAGAAGAAGGGCTTTACCATTAACCAACATTTGTGTCTGATCAATGCGCACGTCTCTAAATCCAATTCGTGTTGAACGGTATTCCACTGTTTCATCGGATTGATTCTTCACTTCAAGAACAAGCATATATAAGTTTGGAATCTCTGCACTCCAAAGTTTTGGATTTTCTATGGTAAGCGTGGTGGTATAACTTTGCCCTTTAGCTTCCACATCTTTGGCCACATCAAAACTCTGCAGAGCTTTTTCTCCATCAAAAAGTGTGCCTCTAATGGTATATAGAGATTCATTTTCATCCTCATATGAGGATAAAGCTGCTTCAATATCTACATGACTTTTTTTATAGTCTTTCTCAAACCGTGTGATAATGGAATAATCATCAATCCATGCTTGCCCGACCGTATATAAAAAGACGTCTCTAAAGATCCCACTTAAGCGCCAAAAATCTTGATCTTCTAACCAACTTGCATCACTCCATCGAAACACTTCAACTGCCAACTTATTTTGGCCTTCTTTTAGATAAGGTGTTAAGTCAAAATCTGCATTTGTAAAACTGTCCTCGCTATATCCAATACAATCCCCATTGACATATAGATAAAAAGCGGATTCTACACCTTGGAAACTAATAAACACCGGATGGTCTTTAAAGTTTTCCTTCAACTCAAAATATTTAACGTAATGACCGACCGGATTATATTTAACCGGTGCATTGGGCGCAATAACTTCTTCTGTATCAACCCACGGGTATGTAACATTGGTATACTGCGGATAGTCATAGCCTTCCATTTGCCAGTTTGAAGGAACTTTAATCTGATCCCATTCATCAACACTATAGTCTATATGCTCAAATCCATAAATGCGTTGACTTGGATTATCGACAAGTTTAAAAAACCATTGTCCATTGAGTAAGTCTATTCTTTCACTGTCATATGCCTTATAAGCTTTGGCTTTATCTAAAGATGTATAGGACACACTAAAGGCTTTGGCCTTCATACGATTCATTTGAAAAACTTCCGGTTGATTAAGCCAAGCTTGCTCATTTTCATTTCGACTGTCCAATATGATTTTTTCTTTCATAACCTTCTCCTTTATATAATACTATTATGATTAGGGCGTCAAAAGCCCAAGAACTTTGAAAATTTAATACAGTATTTTAAATTTTTATCCCCATGCATGTTATAATAGTATGGAATTCTACTAAATAACGAGGTGCAGACATGGCGTTTAAAA